>JAALOO010000187.1_pt1 | contig 54715 bp, 45 predicted proteins | sample 7257641 | NCBI WGS metagenome assembly JAALOO01 (sample SAMN14085613, study PRJNA598686) | mite metagenome | biome: ENVO:01001000; feature: ENVO:01001002; material: ENVO:01001226; isolation source: single female mite from University of Michigan culture on fish food culture... ...
CTCTCTCTCTCTCTCTCTCTCTCTCTCTCTCTCTCTCTCTCTTTCTCTCTCTCTATCTCTCAATCAATCCACTTCACTCCCAACTGGTTATCCCCAGTAGCCTTACTGCCACCACTGTTAAACACTACCGGTGATTTGGCAACTTTGGGTCGAAAATTTTAGTTGCAGTTTCGAAACTGAAATATTTTTCATCCAGTTGTGTAAACTAAACATCAAACGGAGAGACAAAAAGCTCATAAAGCTCATTTGATGCACTGACACGATTCGCCTTTTTACTTGTTCCCTACTTGACTCAAAAAACGGTTTGACGGTTAATTTTTTAATTTTTGGTTTTAATTAAACACAAAAAGTTCTTTTTGTTACCTGTTACTGCACTAGACAATACTAGTCAGTAAGTTAGTCAGACTAAAGAGACAAAAAAGCAGCTAGCTACCTATTTTTTTGCAGCAATTAAGTACACTTTTAGTAGTACATGATTGCACTATGTTTTGTATTACTAATTACAATTTCTGAATTACTTTTGAAAAGTAGGACCTTTTTCTTAGTCCGCCCACGCACTGTGTACAAACACCGTGTTTTTTTAGAAAACAACAAAAAAGACAAAAATTACAACTAAAATGTCAGGCACAAGGCACAAAGTTGTGATGAAATAAACGTAGGCAAAAAATAGCAACCACAAATGTCAATAGCCTTTCTTTTACACAGATCAACTTCTTCCTTTATATCATTTTATTAAAAAGACTGCACCACTAACACCAACTTACGCCAACAAATGTTGTTTATTTTTGTCCACTACTACAGGACCAGCAGATCCTCAACTGTGACCTGATGGAGGCGGACACGCCCAACGGAAGCGGCCTCGGCCTCGGCCTCGGCGGAAGTGACAGCAGCGACGGAAGTGGCACTCCCTCGCCGGACTCGGCGCTGAAGAAGAAAGAGTGGGGCAGCTACACCGAGTTCCTCCTCGCCAGTCTTAGCTACGCCGTCGGCCTGGGCAACATCTGGCGCTTTCCCTACCTGGTCTACCGAAATGGCGGCGGTAAGTGCATTTTGCTCTTTTTTCGGCGGTGGTGAATAAACGAAGACCTGGAAAGTTTTTTTTCAATTCATCATATCTCTGGTTTTGTTTTTCCTTTCATTTGCAGGCGCCTTCTTCGTGCCCTACTTCGTCATGCTCTCCTTCGTGGGCATTCCCCTCTTTGTGATGGAGTTCGCCTTTGGCCAGTACATGCAGGTGTCGCCGGTGAAGATCTGGAAGGTGGCGCCTCTGTTTACCGGTTAGTAGTTGTCTAGCTTTTTTGTTTGTGTCTATCAATTCTAATCAAGCAACTAATCTTTTTTATCTTCAATTTTCCTTTCTTCAGGCATCGGCTACGCAATGTGCATCATGAGCGCCCTCGTCTCCATCTACTACAACATGATCATCGCCTGGGCGATGCGCTACCTGGTCACCTCGCTCTTCTTCAGCATCGACTGGAGCAGCTGCAGCAACGCCTGGAACACCGCCCAGTGCATGGCCAACGAGGCGACCAACTGCACCGCCCGCCAGGGCACCATGCTCTTCAACGGCACCTGCGCCCTGCGCAGCTGCGCCTTCACCGGAAACGGCACCGACGTCACCACCGCCACCCTCGCCGGAAGTGGGCGCCGCCTCAGTCCGCAGGCGCTGCTGGAGAGCACCGGGCCGACGGCGGGCCTGGTCAACTGCAGCATCCCCGACTCGGTCTGGCGCGGCTACCTGCTGGAGAACACCGTCATGCCTAGTGATGAGTACTTTCAGTAAGTGTGACTGATTGCTCGGATGTTGGTGGTGTTGATTCATTGGATCAAAACAAGCTTTTAGGCCTCATTTAGATTTTTTGCCAACTGTGTACTTATTTTATCTTCTTCTTCTTTTTCTCATTAGCCGAAAGATCCTCAACGTGAGCTCGGGAATGGACGACTTTGGCGGCCTGCAACTGGACCTGGTCTTCTGTCTGTTCATCTGCTGGGCAATTGTCTTTGCCTGTCTCTTCAACGGCCTCAAGTCAATGGGCAAGGTAGGTTTTGGAAGTGCAAAAAAATAATGGCTTTTAATTTTAGTAGACAAGATTTTAACAAACTCTCTTTTTTACTTTTTCCTCTCGTTTTTTATCCTCCTCACCAGTCCTCCTACTTCACCGCCTTCTTCCCCTACGGAGTGCTGATTGTGCTCTTCTTTCGGTGCGTCTTCCTGGAGGGCGCCAGCAAGGGCATCACCTTCTACGTCACGCCGCAGTGGGCGCAGCTGAAGAACGTTCACGTCTGGGTAAATAGTAGTAGTAGCAGTAGAAGCTTATTTTTAGAAGGTTATGAAGCTAGTGTGTTAATTTTTTTAAATAAAAACCATTTTACATTTGTCTAAAACTGTGTTTTCTACTTTTTTGTTCAAAAAACTATTCACAGTCCGACGCCGCCATGCAGATCTTCTTCTCGCTGTCGCCCTGCTGGGGCGGCATCATCACGCTGGCCAAGGGCAACAGCCTGCGCCACAACTTTATCAAGTGAGAACGCGCTTGTGAACTGTTTAACCTCTTCTTCTTTTTCTTCTTCTTTACTGACAAGCACACCATCTTTTCCATTTTCCATTTTCCATTTTCCCCCTTATCAACAATTCCTGAATCCTGACTTTTCGCAGAGACGCCTTCTACATTAGCATCGGCAACTGCCTTACCTCCGTCTTCGCCGGCTTCGTCATCTTCAGCATCATCGGCTTCATGGCGCACGAGATGAACGCCGAGGTGAAGGACGTGGTGACGCAGGGCGCCGGCCTCGCCTTCGTCGCCTACCCCGAGGCGGTCAGCCGCATGCCCGTCAGCCGCCTCTGGGCCATTCTCTTCTTCACCATGCTCTGCACGCTCGGTTTCGGCACGCAGTTCACCCTCATCGAGTCCGTGGTCAGCACCATCACCGAGACGATGTACAGCAGCCCGAATCGAGGGCAGAAGCGGCGGGTCCTCTTCCTCACGGTGCTGGGCTTCTTCGCCTGCGGCATGATCCTCTGCTCACAGGTAATGACTGGACAGGTTTTTTTATCATCATTTGGATCATCATGTTTAGTTTACCTTTTATTTACTTATTGTTTTCATTTGTTTTCACTGATCCGTAGGCGGGCGTCTACATACTGCAGCTGATGGACGACCACTGCGCCAGCTTCAGCGCCCTGCTGATTGGCCTCGCCGAGGTGAACGCCCTGGTGTGGGTCTTCGGCGTGGACCGCTTCCTCCGCGTGGCGCAGAAGATGCTGGGCACCTTTCCCCTGGTGGCGCCCCTCTGGAAGGTCATCTGGGTCTTCGTCACGCCGACCATTCTTGCGGTAAGCAGCAGCAGCAGCAGCAGTAGTAGTAGTATTTTTCGCTGTTTTGCTTATCAACACTAACTAACATTTTGACTTGCATTTTCTTATTCCTATTCTCTGCAGAGTCTCTTCCTCTCGAGCGTCTGGAAGTACAGCGTGCCCAGCTACGGCCACTACCAGTTTCCGGTGTGGAGCGCCATCTTCGGCTGGCTCTTCACGCTCTCCTCGGTGTTGGCCATCCCCGCGGTGGCCATCTACAAGGTGGTCAACTTCTCGCACGGCTCGCTCTCCGTCTGGGAGCGCATTCAGCACCTCTGCAAGCCGTCGCCGAGATGGTAATTTTTTGGGCTATATTTTTGCCTTGAAAGCTTTACTAAAAAAACATATTCCCTCCAGGGTGCCACCTCGTTTCGGCGATGACGACGACGAGGAGGAGGAGGAGGACAGCAGCTCGGATGATCACCTTCGAAGTCGCCACAGCTCTCGAAGAGGAAACAGCGGCGGCGGAGGAGGAGGAGGACCCGGAAACGGTGGCGCCGGCGGCGGCAGTGCTCGCCAGATGACCAAGATGGGCGGAAAGGGGGGCGGAAAGTCGGGCGGCAAGCAGAAGAAGAAGAGTCGCCAGCTGCTGGACGCCAATCTGCCGACGCACTGCGAGTCGCAGATTGCGCTGAAGAACAACGAGGAGCGCGATGATGAGGACGACGACGACGACTCCGAGGACAGCTCCGGGCAGATTGGCGTCTACGTGGATGGCAGCGCCAGCTCGCACTACGTCGCCCCCGGGTTCAGGTCAACGAACCAGGTCTCCTCGGCTGCGGCCGTCAACTTAGGAGGCGTCACCAATGGCGCCCTCCAGGTGAACCACTCACGGACGACCTCCTACGAGAGTGACTCGGGCCTGAAGATGTTCCCCACGCCCACTACGAACTCCTCCTCCTCCTCCTCCTCGAACACCACGTCTAAAAATGGAGGTAGTGGTGGTGGTGGAAAGTGAGCGGCAGGTGAACCAGTGATAGCAGCAAAAAATGTGTACCAGCAAATGCGTACCACCATTGATTGGGTGATAAACACACACACCACACCACACACCACACACACACACACTTTACACAACAGCAGCAGCTTCATTTGATCATTGTAACTTTTATCTTCATTTGAAAAGAAGATCATCATCGGCTCATCGGCGGCAGGTCAAAGTTGCAAAGCTTCTCAGTGTATAATTATCATCAGCACCAGCACCACCTCCTCCTCCTCCACTTTTTTCCCCTTTCCACAGAGCCTTTTCACGCTGTCTCCTGATCACTAGTAAATCTCAGTCGCTCAAGACTTTTCTTTTTCTTCTTCTTCTTCTTCTTTTCCACGTTGCCATCAGTAATTGTGTGATATAAAAAAAGTTGTACACAAACTATCCTTTTTTCTTTTCTTCATTTTTTTGTACAAAAACACTGTTCCTCTGCACACCCCCAAACTCCACATTGTCGAACTTCTTTTTCACTTATTATATTGACCAGGATAACATGTTGTTGATTTGGTAGAAAAAATATCATATTTAGCTGAGGCAAAGCTAATGTTGAATTGTAATTTTTTTTAATCAAAACAACACGCAATACCTGGTCATATATTCTTGTATTTTTCTAAATGTACATTTTTTGTTTCGTTGTTGTTGATCATCACCACCATCAACGCAACATGCAAACACATTTTTTATTTTTAATGATTTTATTCTTCTATTTCTATCTTTTTTTGAACAATGATATTTTTACCATGTAATTTATTTATTTGTCATTGTTTCATTACACGCAATTTTTTGCTTTTTTTGTAGAAATTCTTTTATTCAGTTAAGCTCTAAAGTATTTAAAACAATTTTTTTGTTATTGAAGCAGATGTTGTGATTTTTTTAAATTACACATTCAAACATATTTTAAAAAATTGTTAAACAGATAAACATCATTACCAACTAACTGATTATTGCAGCAGCAATATGTGCATTAAAACCACTGTTACTTCCTGCTTTTAATAACTAATAACAAAATAATCATTATAACACACAGACAAGCACACATTTGCAATTGTGATTGTTATTAAACTAATGATTGTGATTGAGTATAAAAACATTTAAAAATAATACTGTTAAAATAATTTTGCATTATTGCAGCACTGCAGCATTAACGTTTTGCTAGCACACTAGAGGATGCTACTGTTTTCAATTAAAATATAATGCAGTAAAATTTTAAAATTACAGTGTAAAACTTGCAAATTTTTTTCATTAAATCAAATGATAAAAACATAACTAACTTTTTTATTTTAAACAATTAACAAAATGCAAAGTTGTTTTAATTTGATTTTAAATTTAAAATCATTTTAGCAAACAGCAAAAACTTTAATTTTTTTAAACAAAAGTTGTTTTTATTACAGGTGCCCACATGAAGTCAACGATGAGAACTAAATGACCAAGTCAAAAACAAAGTTTTTTTGAATTGTTATAAATTCTTTTAAAATGCCTAATTAATAAATTCCAATAAAAGTAAACTTGCTCTTAACTCCACTTAACTAAAACAGTTTATAAATCATTTTCACACTTTAACTTTGAACTTGTATTAAATTTTCAACTCTCTTGTTTTGTAAATCTTTGTCCAATATCACTACCACCACCACCACCACCACCTTTACCAGCATCATCATCATCATCTCCATCATCATCTTTGCCGTAACGCTGTTACTCTGTGTACTTTGCTGCGGTTCTTTGTGTCCCCGTCGTCGTCGTCGTCGTCGTCGTCGTCGTCGTCAGTGTCTGTGATTGGCCTGTTTAACGGCATCACAGGCGGTTCAGAAGCATCGCTCGACCAGGCCCACTTGAACGGGCAAGGGAACGGCCGACCAGCCGGAGAAGGATGGCTGCCAGCCAGCCAGCCAGCCTGACGTTACACTCACTCACTCTGTGTGCCCAGAACCTGCTCAATAAAGTGAGTGAGTGTGTGTGTGAACGGAACCAGCAAAAAGAAGGTGATGCTGCTGATGATAATGTGCTAGTAGTGCTGGTAGGAGAGTTGGGGCCAGCTTCAGAGAAGCTCAGTTTATTTTATTTTATTTTTCTTACAGTGTTCACACACAGTCTGCTAAATGACCAAAGCGATTTTTTGTTTTTTTTGGCGCCGCATTATCTTTTGACCAGTGTAGTTCTTGTTTTAAGAAAATTTGTTTTGAAGATGATAATTTTATGAAGTAAAACATGTACCTTACCAAAAAGTTAAGATAAAAGCCCTGTCTCAGCACTGAAGTATTTTTTTTGTTAAACACTTTTTTTACTTAAATCATCTTTTCAGCTGTTTTTAAAAGCATTCACAATCATTTCTATGTTTACTATTTTTACCGTTAACAGCACTTCAAACATTCTACAGAATTTTTCCTCTGTGTTTTGTTTTTTGTGACACCACACTGCCATTCTCGCTTCGGGCACGTCCAGCTTCGTGACTGATTGCCCGAATTAGATGTTTCACTTTTTGCTCTTCACTGGTGTTTTACTTTTGTTTTCTGCTTTTTTTGTCAACACTGTACCTCTTAAACATTTTTTTACACTTCATTATCAACATCTCACCATCTCACCTTCACTTTCACCACCACTATCATCATTATCATTATCTCTTTTTGTTTCACATTTTTAACACTTTTTTATTCTACGACACTAAACGGAAATTCTTTTTTGGTGCCCTTTTAAGTGCACTGCTTTAATTTACTCTTCAACACATATTTTGTGCAGAAAGCTCTAATTGAAGTGATTAGATAAGTGCGTATGTTTCGTTATCAAACTCTATTTTAAAACAGCTCCTCGTCTAAACTAATCTCTGTTTAATAACTCGATTAATTAACTAATTAATTAATAAGTGTGTGAAAAGTGTCACTTGAGCACGTATCATTCTAATGTGCTGCTGTGCTGCAGAAACACCATCTTGCCAAACTTAATTCAGAATTCAGAATCTGAGTGGGTGAACTGCGCAATGTCCCTTTTGTTAAGTGTTGCAGTACTTAGTTAATCCCCCCCTTAACGGATTAACGGCAAAAAACCGTAGTTTGACTCAACAGCACACTGCACGTTGTCTGAAGTGAGCACTTGCGTCAAGTGTGAGTGGTCCTTCGTTTCGAATGCTATTTTCTTCATTTTAAGCTGCAGTTGAAGGGAAAAATGTTCTAGGTTAAAAACCGTGTCCAAGTTGTCCTCCGTTGTCATTTTCAGCCTTTGTCATTTTCGTCAACACTATCATCAACATCGTTTTCATCCTCTTCATCCTCACTGACTCACTCACATCGAATCGCCTCCTCTTAATCACCTCCAGTCAGTCCTAGTATTCAGCCGTTGATGATGAAGGAAAAGTCAAAGAACGCCGCTCGTTCCCGCCGTGAAAAGGAGAACGCCGAGTTCCTGGAGCTGGCCAAGCTGCTGCCCCTTCCGGCGGCCATCACCAGCCAGCTGGACAAGGCCTCTATCATTCGCCTGACGACGAGCTACCTCAAAATGAGGGCCGTCTTTCCTGATGGTAAGAACTGCTTTTTTAAATTTATATCTGGTTTTTATCAGATGGTATTAATTGTGGCATTTATTTATGCACTAACAAATAATGCAATTTTGCAATATGAAAAGCGAGTTTGGCTTTTGGCCATTACAAGTTGAGTACATTTAGGAAGCAGGCAGGCAGGCAGGCAGGCAAGCAGGCAGGCAAACAATCAAGCAAATAATTGAAAATCATGATCACCAGGGCAATGTCAAACTGCTGCCATTCCTCTTCCTTTTGCCAATGTTGAGTGTATAGAGCACCTATTCGCTCCTATCCTATCTGTTTTGCTCGATAGACAAAAATCACCATCACCATCATCATCATCATCATCATCTGCTAATTAGTAGTCGTCCTATATCTCTCATCTCTGCCGTATAAATAGCAGTGGCGGCGGCGGCATTATCATTAGGCCACTGGCAACGGTGGCAAAGTATTAGTTCGGTGCATGATGACTGCTGCTGCTGTTGCTGCTGCCGATGATCGACAATTTAGGTAGTTTAGGCGTAAGTAGTAGTAGTATTAATAAAAGATTCGAAATCAGCAGCAGCCATCTTTGGTTCTTCTTCTTCTACCCTTGCCCTTTTAATTGCACTGAATAGGAGAACAAAGACAACAACAATACTGTTGTACTGTGTTGTACACTTTCCCAGTTTGTGAAACACACACACACACACACACACACACAGTGTACCTCACCACCACCGACGATGAATGTCAGCGGGGCGAGGTGACCATCAGCTGCGCTACTGGCACTTCTGGCAGTACATCATCATCATCATCATCAATATCACCGTCAGAGCAAACTGTGTGTGAGCTTAGGTGCACCTTCCTCTCTTCCCTTCCCTTTCCTCTTCTGTTTTTGATTTTGGTGTTTGTCAGTGATGAATTGCCATTTGAGCAGCAGCAGCAACCCGAACTGTTGCCCATTGCCAGAGTTTGCCTTCTCTTTCTCTTTCTCTCTCTCTCTCTTTCTATTTCCCATTCCACGGCCATCACTTTTTCTTTTACCTGTTCATTTTTGTTGGTAATAATAACACTATCAATGGTGCAAGCCACAAACCACTACTTGGTAATGAGATGCACAGATCCTCCAGTTACAGTGCACATTTTCTCCATTTTTCGAGATGAAAGCAGTTTCATCTTTTTGGGTTTAGTGTAGTTTGGTAGCAACAGCAGCAGCAGCAGCAAAAGTACAGTACTGCTGACTAGAAAGTGAAAATACCAAAACAGATTTGTTAAGTTAATTTTTTGGTGCAAAACAAAAAAAACGTAATAAGTAAACAAGACGACAAATCAAAGTCAATGTTCTGAGAAGGGAAAAAATGCTGGAAACAAAAGTGGACAACACTGTGTTTGCTCTGTTGCTGTTCTCCACCTCTGAAACGGTCAATTTACCGCCATCCATGCAGTCAGTCAGTCAGCCAGCCAGTCAGTGAAAGTTAATGTGAAGTACTCTCTGAGAAATGTGCACACATTCACAGGCAGTCAACTAATGGCAGTCAAAGTTCATCTGCCATGATTCGGCTGCTTTCGCTTTTTCCTCTTTTTGGCACTGAGGAGATTTCTTCTTCACTGCTTTTTCACTGCTTTTACCTCATTCACGGCTCATTGCCAAAACAACTGGCACACTGTTGCTGTTGTTGCTGTTGCTGTTGCTGCCGCTGCCAGCCACCAAACACCTCTGTTCACCTTCTTATGCCTCGTTTGTGTGCCTTCAAAATCGGTGTGCCTTCTGCCTCTGAATGTACATGTGTTCAAAAACGACAGATTTGGCTGAACACAGTGACACACAGTCTGCTTCTTGTTTCACTTTGCACTTTGTCAATTGAAGGAGCCAATTACCGGGAACTGGCCCTCGCGCGCTCAGCTTGCGGATGATGTATTTGCGGTGAATTCGCGTGTTGAGAAATGTAGCGTGAAAAAAAGCAATCAATTTTTTCTTGCTCTAGTTTTTTCCTTCTAAACTGTTGACTTTTGTTCTACTTTAGTGAATAAAATAATTCAATTTTTTAATTTTTAATTTGATTTGAGAACAATTAGCAGTTTGACTGAAAATTGCATGATTTCAAGTGTTTAAATGTTGACTAAACTAGGTTTTAAACACAAAGTTCTGACTAAAAAGGGCTAGTTGCAAACACTTTTTTGTTATCGCTTATTACTCTTATTCCCAGTAACCCAGTCACACACAATTTAGCGCATTAGCAAGCAGTTTTTGTCAGCCTTTGTTTTATTACTTCACTTAACATTAAAAAACTGCCTCAACAATGTGCTCTTTTCTTTAGTTTTGTCTACAACATTTCGGCAACAGTCAAAGGAATAATTAAACTACAAAAGTAAAAAGTGCAGTTTCAAGAATATAGAACCAGTGACCAATGCTACAAAGTTCATCACCTCAAAGCACTTTCCTCATGATCAGTATTCTCATCTACTGAAAACATTTCCGTCGTGATTGTTGGTGATTATATGAAGCGGCTTCGGTTTAGAAGGGCAAAAAGTGTAAACACACACACACACACCGGCACAGTGAAAACAAAAACATTTGGGAAAAAGTTGTGCGAAAACAAGCAAACAAGACAGACAGAAAAGTACCACAGTTGTGCTAGCACACCGATTTACAGCAACACCATTTCCACTGGTTAAAAGGGAAACAATTTAACGCTTATACTAGAAAAGGAGAGAGACAGGGAAAAAAATGGAAAGGGAAAAAAAACATAACAAAACATCCGATGGACAAAATTGAGTTGCCCGACAAGCTTCACACTGTTTTTTTACCTTAGTTGGTTAAAGTTGCAACCTTTTTACTTTGCCAAAAACAAAAAACAACTTTTATTCTGCAGTTGTTTGAGATTAACAGACTGAACGCATAAAAAATAAACTTGTTGTGACAGTAGACAGAAATAGCAGCAAAATTTGCAAAAACAATTTGACTAATTTTAGCTAAGTTCAACAACTGAAAAGTTTTTTTTGATGTTATTTGAAATCATAAAAGTATTTGTTACTTTCTAAATATTTAACCAAAATCTTCTTTGCTGTGGTTGCACGTGTGCAGCACATCACACTTCGGTTGTTCTTTTGCTTGTTTTAATACAGATTTTGCCTAATCTTTGGTCTAATCACTAGCGGTGCAGCCTTTCTAAGCGCCTTAGCTTTCCGACTCAAGCTGATTTGCTCCCACAGATTTTAACTGCGTCATTTTAACGGTAAACTAGCTTAATGAAAAGCTGTTTGTTTAGTGGCAAACAAAACAAAAAGCAACTAAACTCTAGAGTCAATTTGTTTGACAGTTTGGCAGCAGCTTTTTGTTTCCCTCTGTCCTTTTGTTTTACCCCGTTTAAATGTGCCCACAAAACGGGTTATTTTTACTTTTTTTCTCCTCGTTGTTTATAGCTGAAGTCTTTTTTGCATTTTAAAAAATTTAAACTTTTGCTTTTGTTTACACTTTTCTTTTTTTATCAACACACCAATCTATCTGCGTGTGTCAAAGAATATTCATCGATTGGCAAATATTAAAAATGCAAAACGCATAAAGTAACGGAAAGTGAATAATCAGTAAAAGCTGCAGCAAAGTTTGTGATTTGCATGGCAGACACATTTCCACTGCCTTTTTATTTGGTCCAAAGTGCAGCTTTAGTTTAAGCTTCTCTCCATCGTTTTGGCTGCACTTTTAAATGTCAGTTTTCTCCTTCTTTTCCTCTCCTCTTTCTTTCTCATCATCACTTTTCAGACGGCGACGATCGCTTAGGCAAACAAGACGGCAGCATCAGCAGCAGCAGCAGCAGCCAATTTGCAGCAGCAATGTTTCTCTTCATCGAGACAAATTTCAAAGCTTCGGGAAAAGCTTGATAAATTGACTGCCTATCGATTAGGCGGTGGAGCATAATGTGTCTGTCTCTCTCTCTCTCTTTCACTGTATCTGTTTGTCCCTGTGTGTGTATGTGTTTGGAAAACTTTGCATCAAGTTAGAGTGAGAAGTGAAGTGAAGAGAGAAACCAAAGAGAAGGTTTTGGCTTTTGCAAACACTCTCCCGACACTATATTGGCGCCCTGAAACTAAACGTGGTGAGGATGTGTGGTGTGGTGGCGCCAAACAGCAGCAGCAACAGTCAAACAATAACATTTTATGACACCTTTTTATAGTAAAAAATTAGCTAGTTACAAGTTTTGCAAAAGTTTTGTTTAAAGCAATCGCTCAAACAGCACCTTTTGAGTACTTTTAAGTGCAAAGTTTGCTGCAAAAAAAAAATTCATTGCTCAACAATGTCCGTTAGTAGTACCTTTTTTACCTGTTTTTGCAATTGCCTAATATAGTACCCATTGCAATCCCGATGCAATTTTACAGTGAAAACGGCAGTGGTTTAATTGTGCAAATTAAAGGCTAGTTGCTAAAACAATGACTAGTGCGTCGTCAACTCACTGCACAGAAAAGCATCCAAAACTACTGATGTTCATTTTAATTTAATTTGGTTATGAAATTGACATGCAAGTACACAGTGCATCAAAAGTGTAAATGAGTGAGGGAAGGGGAAAAGATAGCGAAAGGGAAAACATTGCCGGTACTTTATTTGCCACTGTTGTTGCATCTTTCCTTGCAGCTCAAAACTTTGGGTTGCCGCAGTGCTTGCCACGATGGTTGCCGCGACCGCTCGTGCTGTTGTCTGCCAACAAATTTAAGTGTGGACATATATACACACAGGTTTACAAGAAATCCTTCACAACGACTAAAAGAGAGAGAGAGAGAGAGAGAGAAAGCGAGAGAGAGCGAAAGAGACAGAGCCAACGAAATGAAAAGAGCAAAAAACATCAAAAGCAGAAAAGAGAGAAAGAGATACAAAATAATATTAAAGTCGACACATCGATAATCGCTTGTGTCCACAAGGTGTCAGCCAGTGGTAGTGGTGGCAGTGAATTTACACACACACACACAGACAAACAGACATTTGTTTAACAGTCTCTTGGTCTTTCAGTCTGTGTATATGTGTGTGTATTATTAGTCTTTGCAATCGGTGTTTGACAAATTGAGGATGAGAGTGATGGTGATGGTGGTGATGATGATGAGGATGGGGATGAGGATAATGGTAGTGATGAGCAGCAGCAGCAGAAAAGATTTGTCCACCAGTCAGTCAGTCAGTCAGTCAGTCAGTTGGCAGTATCATTAGCTTTGTGGTGGTACGCAGATGCCGCAACCGCCGTCAAAGATCCGCGCGATGATTCAGTCACGAGGACACACACACACACTTGAGCACTTGGGTCTCACTAGATAAAATGAGAGAGAGAGAGAGAGAGAGAGAGAGAGAGAGAGAGAGCCTAGCTGGTCTGGTTTGCCCAGCAAAAGAGAGGACACCTTTTGGCCGACACTAAGTCTGACTAATGTCTGTTTACTTTGCACTGTGCGCAGGCAGTTAGCAGTTAGTCTTTTGCTATTGTCTGTTTTTGTGCTTGAAAATTTGAATTTTTACATTTGAGCAGTATTTTGTTTTAAAAGTCTTTTATGAGGGCTTTTTTATTGTAAGCAAAAAATAGAAAAAGTAAAACGGGTTGAGTATGTATAGTCAGTGTTTGATTTAATAATTGCTTTTAGTTTTAAAAGAAAATCTTATTTTGTTGAATTAAAATAAACTATTTTTTAAAATTTTGTATTATTTGCTTTGTTTTTAAAAATAATTGTTTTTTAAACGCGTAAATATTTTGTTTTTGTTTCAAACATATTAAAAACTTAAAAAATTTGAACGATTAAAAGTGCAGTAATCCTTTTAATTTATAGTTCATTAAACGTCATATTTGTTTCAAGTGGACAGCAGTTGTTTTAATATTTTTTCCAATTTTTTTATTTATATGCACACTTAAATTGAAAGTTGATACTAAAAATAAATCCTAGCTAGACTTAAACTTGGAGTGGCCAAATAAAATTTGCTGTTGTCACTAAAATAGCAAAACAAACAGCTGCTCAACACTTAATCAGTACTTTTTTTATTTGCACAAATTAAATTTCAAAATTCATACTTTTATGAACGCTTTAAAAATTTTAAACAAAACAAAATACCTTTTTTTGATAGAAAATTTCAAGATTTTAAAAATTCAATTAAAAAAAATTTTTACGCAAGGAAAAACTGCAGAAAGTGCACAAGTGGTTTGCTCCTTTCTTTCCTTTTCACTTCTTCACTTCACTTTGTTTTTAGGTAAAGGTCAACTTTGGGCAATCGACTTTGATTAGGCCACGTGCCACCAGTCACTCTGTGTCTCTGTGTCGACGTACCGTTTCGCTGCGGGGGAGAAAGTTTTATGAGGGTAAAAAAGAAAGGCACTGATGTTTCACAAGTTCAGCTCACTGGCTGACTGTCGCACTGAGCGCGTGCATTCTTTCGTTCCTTTCGTTTTCTTTCTTTTTTCACTCTTTTGCCTTTGTTAGTGACTCGTGTTCTCTATGCACTCTATGCACTCTCATAGTGTTCTTTTCTTCTCTTCTCGCCTAATGAGCGCATTGCCCTCTTACATTTTTTCTTTTTTTTGCAGTTAACAAGGTCTTCTTCCTTTTTTTACGTTTTGAGTGCGAAACAACAGCTAATCAAAGAAGGAGCAGACTGGTAGACTTTTATGAAACACACACATCTAAATTTCATAATAATAATTTTTCTTGAAATGACTTTAAAAATTGCTTGTAAAAGAATGATGTTCATCTTTTTTAACGTTTAAGGAATGTTTTATAATTCAAATTTAGTGTTTGCAACATTATTTTGCTTTATGCAATTTTTGATAAAAAAAAGTTCTCATTAATAATAAAAAATTTCGCAAACTACAAATAACAAATAAATTTTTGTTTTTATTGTTCTTATATTTAACAGCTCAAGCCATGATGATGACGATGATGATGCGGATAATGATGATAATGATAATGAAAACGATGTTAGTCGTGTGTCAAGTAGTACACACACGTTGTCTCCTCATTTGGCTGACACACTTTTAGTCAATGTGAAAGGCAAGAATAGCAAGGGAGGGCACAGAATGAACAAAGGCGCAGAACACTGCAGAGACACTTGCCTACTGTTGTCAGGAAGATAACGAAGCCAATTACCAAAACAGACTGAACAAGAGAAAAAGAGAGAGAAAGAGAGAGACAGAAAGACAGAGAGAGCATAATGTTGAATTTTTGTGCCAAACTTTTTTTTTCAACAAGAACTACAAATAAAACAAAACCGAAATAATAATAAAAATTTGTTTATTTGATGACAAAAAATTTTAAAAAGTTTTATTTTTTTGCTCATTTTTCTTAGGTTTGGGCGACTGCTGGGGCTCTCGACCACCGCCGCACAATCCATTTGAAAGTTGCATCCGAGAACTGGGCTCACATTTGCTGCAGGTAAGGACAAGTTGAAGTGATTTGTGATCACCACTATTTTGTTCTTTGATTTTTGGCGTACATTATTCTTTTTAACCACCTATCTATCTTTTTGTACAATTTTTTCCACTTAACATAATCTCTAGACACTGGATGGCTTCGTCTTCGTGGTGGCCCCCGACGGGAAGATCATGTACATCAGCGAGACGGCCTCCGTCCACCTGGGACTGTCTCAAGTTGTGAGAGCCAGCTGTGTGCTAGTCGGCAGTAGTTGTCACACTAACCCGAAAACTGTTCTCTTCTTCTTCTTCTTTCTTTTCCTTCCCATTCAAAAACAAACAAACCAAAAAAATTCAGGTTGAACTAACCGGAAACAGCATCTACGAGTACATTCACCCGGCCGATCATGAGGAGATGGCTACAGTGCTGAACGGCTGTCCCCACGTTGATCCGCAGACGACGACGACGACGACGTTCACCACTTCCGCTGATTCCGGTCACATTCCGGGGGCAAATATTCTGCTCGACGGTGGCCACACAGGGCATTCGGCATTCACCTCGGTTTCTAGCGGATTTCACGAAGTCACCACAAATGAGGCCAAGGGAACGTTTCTGCCGCTTTCCGCTTTGGCTGGGTCGTATGGCCAGGGTGATCAGTGTCCGGTGGTAGCCCCCTGCCCACCACCGGGAAGCTACCTGGTGGACGGAGGACAGTTGAGGTAAAGCAGAATGCAAAAATGTTAACATTTTTTACCACTTGTTTTTTACTTAACTTAACAACGTTTAAACGTCTTCTTTTAGTCGTCGATCGTGGACTGACGGACTTCAGGAGAACAGCAGCAGCAACAGCAGCTCTAATGGCTTCTGCAGTGGTTTTGATAACGGAGGCAGTGGCAGTGGCAACATCTCCACTGAACTGGCTGAATCGTTCGGAAGAAGTTCATCCTCTCGAAAGAGCTCCACTTCAGCTTCCGTCTACAATGGAAAGCGCAGCAAAGGTTTGAGAGACGATCATCAGCAGCTGCAGCAGCAGCAATTGTTGCTGCTGCCAGCTGACCAGCAGTTGGACCCTTTGTCAGTTGGTTGCGGTAGTAGTGAGGAAAACTCCTGCAGCTTCAACTCCAAAGGACTTCTTTACAGCGGAAGTTATGGTGGTGGTGGTGGTGGTGGTGGTGGGAAAAATGGGAGTTCAAAGGGCGGCAAAACAGGCAGTGCTGCTGCTGCCAGCAGCTGCCTGTCAAACACTGCCACCACTGCCGACTACAGAGACTCCTCTAGAGACTCCTCGATGGGAGGAATTTCCGCCGCCTCCTCTTCTGCTTCCTCCTCCTCCTCGTACCTCTACTCCTTTGCAGAGGTGGAAAAGTCCTTCTTTCTGCGCATGAAGTGCGTCCTTGCGAAGCGAAACGCCGGTCTCACTGCTGGCGGCTACAAAGTAATAAAAAAATTGTAAAAACTTGTATTATTCAGAAGATAACTCAAGGACCCTCTTTTTTACCCAATTTAGGTTATTCACTGCAGCGGCTACGTCAAAGTTCGCCGTCGGCTGAGTCACTCATCCAACGGCAACAACAACCACCACCACAACAGCTGCAGCCCGTTTAGCCTATCTGATCCGCTGGGCTCCAGTGACCAGGCCTGCTGCCAGAACCTGGGCCTGGTGGCGGTGGGCCACTCGCTGCCGCCCAGCGCCATCACCGAGATCAAGATGTACAGCAACATGTTCATGTTCAGGGCGAGTCTCGACCTGAAGTTGATCTTCCTGGACGCCAGGTGCGTTAAAAGTGGAAAGGCTACTTTAGTTTTTAAATGTTTTTAAAATACTTTTTTTCACCTTTTTTTAAATCAGAGTTTGCAGTCTGACCGGCTACGAGCCGCAGGATCTGATTGAGAAGACGCTGTACCACTACATTCACGGCAACGACGTGGATAACATGCGCCTGGCGCATCAGACGCGTAAGTGTATTATTGACATATTGTTTTAAAAGTGGAAAACTATTAGTTTATCATTTATTTAACTTTTTCGTTTTTCAATTATTAGTTTTGAGCAAAGGCCAGGTGACCACCAAGTACTACCGCTTTCTCGCCAAGCCAAAAGGCTGGATCTGGATGCAGTCATACGCCACCATAGTGCACAATAATCGGTCTTCACGGCCGCACTGCATCGTCAGCGTCAACTACGTTCTCAGGTACAGAGAGTACTTTCACTTTCACTTTGTTTTAGAGTTGATAAACTGACTGAAAGACCACTTTTGAAAAAACTGAAACCTAAAAACAAATCAAAACATTTTTCCACAGTAAACCGGAACACCTCGAGTGCCAGCTGCAGGTCGATCAACTGGATCGAGGGACATTTTCTCTGTCAGGCAGTGACAGTGGTAAACCCGGTGGACACTACCTCCGTTCACCGCACACTCGAACAGCAGCAGCAGCAGCAGTCTCCTCATCGGAAGCATCGGCTGTTGCGCCAGCAGTTGTTTCCAGTGCTGCTGCTGCGGCTGGTGAAATTGTAAACTATGATCATCATCATCATCACCATCCGTTGATGTCCACCTCGCTGACGCCCGAGTCGAGCAGTTGCGGCAGCAGTACCAGCAACCCGGATCAACAGCAATCAGCCAGCAAATCGACGCTTCTCCTAAACTTTCCTAGTGGTCATCGAAACGGCGGCGGCAAAATGCTCAAAACTGGTAGTGATGATGGGGGTGGTGGTGGTGGTGGTGGTGGTGTTGAGGAGCAGAGCAAAATGATGTCCACCGCTGCTGTTGTTGTGGCAGCCAACTGTAGTGGTAACTCGCACAATCAAAGCAGCTGTTTAGAAGAGCTTCCGCCGCCTTTGGTGGAGATTAGCAGTACTGCTGAAGCTATCTCTACCACCACCACCACCACTAGCTCCAGCGGAAAACCAGTCAATGGTAAGGTGGAGAAAAAGGAAGGAAGAGGGGGCCCAACAAGGGGAAAACAGTCGAAAATAAGTAAGTGTTCCCAGTGCGCTTGGCACAAAGTATATTTATAACTTGATAAAATATTTTTTAAAACTTCATTAATAACCCCCCCCCCTCTCCCTTAATTTAGAAAACAAAAGCAAGTCAAACCGCAGCAAACCGTACAAAGCCGTACAGCCACCCTCCTCTCCATCCTCCTCCTCTTTGGTTAGCTGCAGTACAGCCGCAGCACTGAATACAGCTCATTTTAGCCTTCTGGACAGCGCCAATCAGGTGTCACCAACAGAGCAGCCAACGCCAGACAACGCCTTTACCATCCTGGAGAACGGCGGAACTTCTGCAGGCGACATTGCGGCAGCTGTTCACCACCTGCACCACCGCCACCTTCACCACCACCATCACCCTACCTTTCCTGCTGCTGCTGCGGCGAATCACCACTTTGGATCATCGCACTACAGTGCAATTGATCTAACCTCCGCCTACCCAGTTGGTGATCATCACCACCATCATCATCAACCGCAGCTGATCGGCAGTTCTTCAAGTATTTCAAGCAGTGGTAGTAGTTCAGAGCACGCCAAGTACTGCCTCAATTCAACGCTGTACAGTGCTGGCGGTGCTGTCGGCGGGCTGTCGTACAACAACACCGGCGGCGGTGGTGGTAATGGCCACCACCACACGCCAGCTGCAGAGCTTCTCGATGCTGCGGTCACTGCTGCCACGGCCGCCTCAGTTCGACTTCCGGCGGCGGCGGATCATCTTGGACCTACCATCACCACCACCACCACCGGCTATTATGATCATCAAAGTCCGAGTGCAGCCGTTTTTGGAAGTGGTGGTAGTGGTAATAGTGGCGGCAATTGGAACTTTCTGGCATCTTGTCGGGAGGCAGAACTGTCGGGCAGTGGTTTCGAAAGCAGTGGCTTTGTGGCCGGCAGTCAGGCATCGTCTGCCTATGTTGGCGGTTTTCCATCTCCGTATCACCACCACCACCACCACCCTATTAACCAGCATCCCTTTCACGCACAGACCGGTCACCACCATCACCTGCATCACCCTGCCTATCACCAGCAGGCAAATGCGGCGGCGGCATTGTACGGCGGAAGCAGCAGCAGCAGCAGCAGCAGTCCTTATCACTTGTACGGTTTGCAGCAGGCATCTTCATCGCCGCTGCCAAGCATGATTCACCCTCATCACCATTCCTACGTACCGCCACCACCACTACCACCACCACTTCCTTTTGATCAGCTGTCACCTGCACCACCGGTAACTGAATGTTTTGATGTTTCATCATCGTCATCAGCCTTTGGAGAGGTTATCAGTAGCAGCTGCAGCGGCAGTAGTGGTGGTGGTGATCACCACCTTCATCAGCATCACCTTCAGCAGCAGCAGCAGTTGTCACAGTGCAGTTATGGCCAGCAGATTACGTCGCCTTATGAAAGTCAACCAGTTCATCATCAACAGCAAACTATGATAGCTTCCGATGTGGTGACCTTAACCTCAGTAGAGGAAAACATCGTCGTTGAAAGTTTTACCGGAAGCAGTGCCGAGCAGCAGCCAATTTCTAACAAAAGTCCCATTACTGATCAACAGGAAACTGAGCAGCAAATTATTTCCGGACAGTGCAACAGTGCACTTGACAAAAGTGATTGCCTTTTTACAAACGTTTTGCCAAAGAAAATCTCAGGCTCTAGCAGAGACAACCTAGATGAAGTGGTGGTTCCTACAGTAATGACAGCAGTGGCTGGCAACAGTGATCATCATCATCATCATCATCATCCTCATCACCACCATCCGCATCATCGCAACAGCATCAACAGCAGTGAAGGTGTGGTAGACATCAAAAGAAATGACGCTAAAAATAATGGCCACAAAAGTGGTAACAGTAGTGATAGTTTTGGTTTTCAGCACCTTGATCTAGATCACCTTGCCAAAACTTCAGCAGCACCATCAGCAGCAGCAATGACGGCACCTATTATTATTGGAAATAAAGGATAGTGAATAGGAAACAGAAAAAATGATGATGATGTAATTTTGTGTTGTTAAACTTTTCATTTTTGCTTTTGTCAATTTTATTATTGTAAAATTTAGGCGTTTTAACAAAATTTTTTTTGTTCAAAAATCACCGTTTATAATCTTACTCGTTTGTTCGGTGTCAGGTGTCCGATGTGTAAAACCATTAAATACTTCCCATTATCCGATTTTTCCCAAGCTTGGCACAGAAATCACATTAATTCTAACAAAAGTTAAAGTAAAAGAATTAGAGTTGTACGACCGACGGAGCCCGAGATCCAGGAACTCGAAAATAACGCACGATCAACAGTGGGGAAAAAAGAGGCCTGCTGTTGCTAGCGCATGCGGACTGTCTGCGATCCCTTGAGAGCGCTATCATTCCCCTCACTAAGAAGGACAAAGTTTTTTCTTTTGTTTGCAGCTAATGTGTTTGCCCAGCAGAGTGACTGCACATGCATTCTGCAGCAGTGCACGCCTCAAATTTGCAAAGTCTGATGTGACTTTATCACTGTTAACTTCCGTTGACGAGGGTCCCGTGAGCGAAGCGAACGTGGCCCAAGGAGACTGTTTACTTCTACTTATCTTTTTAAATTTTGCCTATTTCACTCACCACCGCCACCACCACTGCCACCAGCAACAACTACAGCAAAATGGACCAACCAGCCCGTTTTTAAAAAGTTCAAGAAAACCTTTTTCGACAACTCCGTCAAGAAAAGACGGACCGGCAAGTTGGCCGAAACCAACGAGCTACCACCCCTATCACTACCACCACCACCACCAACTTCCGCAACTCAAAACTTGGCAACGAGCCAAGATCAAAATTTGGTGCGTCGTTTGAGAGAAGACCCGCCAGCGGCTGGGCCACCACCACCTCCTTCATTAACATGGAAAACAACAACAACAGCCAACCTCTGCGGGCCTCAATTCGACGCCGCGTCAAAGATATCAGAAGGGTTGAGGAGTTGCGCCAGCGGCCGGGCCGGCTTTGTGCGGCCAGACCGATCAAGGCGCATGAGAAAGAAGAAAAAGAAAAGGAAAAGGAGGAAACCCCTGTTCATCATTCACCACCACCTTCTCCAACAACCAAATTCAAGGTTTGGTGCGTCGTTCGAGAGAAGGCCGATCAGGACGCCTGAGGAGAAAGAAGAAGAGAAGGAAGGGGAGGAAACCCCTGTCCACCATTCACCTCCACTTTCTCCAGCAGCCAAATTTAAAGTTTGGTGCGTCGTTTGAAAAAAGGCCGATCAGGGCGCATGAGGAGGAAGAAGAAGAGAAGGAAGGGGAGGAAACCCCTGTCCACCATTCACGACCGCCTTCTCCAACAGCCAAATTCAAGGTTTGTTGCGTCGTTTGAGAGAAGGCCGCCAACGGCCGGGCCGATCAGGGCGCATGAGGAGGAAAAAGAAGAGAAGGAAGGGGAGGAAACCCCTGTCCACCATTCACGACCGCCTTCTCCAACAGCCAAATTCAAGGTTTGTTGCGTCGTTTGAGAGAAGGCCGCCAACGGCCGGGCCGATCAGGGCGCCTGAGGAGGAAAAAGAAGAGAAGGAAGGGGAGGAAACCCCTGTCCACCATTCACCACCACCTTTTCCAGCAGCCAAATTCAAGGTTTGGTGCGTCGTTCGAGAGAAGGCCAATCAGGACGCCTGAGGAAGAAGAAGAAGAGAAGGAAGGGGAGGAAACCCCTGTCCACCATTCACGACCGCCTTCTCCAACAACCAAATTCAAGGTTTGGTGCGTCGTTCGAGAGAAGGCCGCCAGCCACCAGGCCGATCAGGGCACATGAAAAAAAGAAGAAGAGAAGGAAGGGGAGGAAACCCCTGTCCACCATTCACCACCACTTTCTCCAGCAGCCAAATTCAAGGTTTGGTGCGTCGTTCGAGAGAAGGCCGCCAGCCACCAGGCCGATCAGGGCGCATGAAAAAAAGAAGAGAAAGAAGGGGAGGAAACCCCTGTCCACCATTTACCTCCACCTTCTCTAGCAGCCAAATTCAAGGTTTGGTTTTTATTCTCTGACTTTTTAGTTTTTTATTTATAATTTCTTGACTTACTTTACTTAATTATTTACTTTATTTACTTTTATTATTTACTTTATTTACTTTTATTATTCACTATTTTTTTTACTTATCCATCACAATTTTTTCATTACATTTTTTACTTCTTTAATTTGGAAATAAAGGATAGTGAATATAAAACAGAAAAAAATGATGATAATGTAATTTTGTGTTGTTAAACTTTTCATATATCATTTTTGTTTTTGTCAATTTTGTGGTTGCAAAATTTGGGCGTTTTTAAACATTTCATCAAATAAAAATGTTTTTTTTTGCAATTTTAGTTTTGTTTATTATTTGCATGAATCTTACAATCATTTTTAAACATCGTGTGAACATTGTGTAAATAAACAGTTCGCTATACTCGTATGTTATAAACGTAAAAAGTTATCTAATGTGGTAAATTTAAGGCAATGTAGACGGCAAACGAATTTTTTACAAAAATAAATTATTTTTTATAAATTAGGAAAATAGTTACAGAAGTTTAAAATATGCTAAAAAATTAAAACAACTAAAAAGTTTACAAAATCAATCAACCAAAAAAGTTTAGGAAATAAATTAGTTGCTAAACATTAGTCAAAAACAAAAAATACAATACAAAAATGGCAAATCAAGTAAATCCCTAAAATTTGCACTAAAGCGCACTTTTAAAACCGCAAACTACCGAGACCACAACAGCAGCAGAAACAAAAATTGCTGACTGTTTTCAACTAAAAAGCCACTACTGCTACTAACTATCAAGGAGATTGCCCACCGCCGGTCCTCCGTTCAGCGCCGCCACAGTGGTCCTCGTGTTGGAGGTGCTGGTGGTGCTCTCCTGGGCCGGTGATGAACTTCCATCACCACCACCAGCACCACCTTGAATCAGCCTACCGTTGGAACCAATACCGCCACCACCACTGCCTCTCCACTGCTGCTGCTGCTGCTGATGATGTGGGTGATGATTACCTCGGTTTTCTGCCTCATTTCCGCCACCACCACCACCCCCGACACTGCTGTTGCTGCTGCTCATATTTCGACTGCCACCCCCACCACTGCCACTGCCGCCAATGTTAATGTTGCTGATGCTCTCGCAGACGGAGCTGTTGTTTCCGGTCGAGTTGGAGCCGCCGCTGATGAAGAAGAGGCTGCCCTCGCCGCTGCCGTAGCGGGACACCCACCAGACGACGGCCAGCGAGGCGGCGGCCACCAGCAGGCCCAGCACGACGACCAGCGCCCGCTGCAGCGGACTGGGCACGACGAAGAGGCGCACCGAGCTGGACTGCCACTTGCTCTCCGTCCAGAGGGAGTACTCGGAGAGGAGGTCAGTTCGGACGGCCAGCGAGGCGGGGTCGATGGCCGGCGAGGTGGTGGGCACCATGTAGGCGGAGGAGCGGACGCACTCGCCCGCCAGCGAGCTGCCGTACAGCCACCAGTAGCGGAATTGCTGCGGAAAGGTAAAACAAGAAAAAAAGAGGTATAAGTTTGGGCTTAAATTGTGTGTTTTCCCTTTTTTCAGGAAGTCTAGATTTGTTGGTTTCTATTACCTTGTCCTCCACCGCATCGCCCAGCCGGTCGCACTCGGTGGCATTGGTAATGCCGCTCATCACCTGGCCGGTGAAGCGGAAGAGCAGCGCTCGATTGACCAGACGCAGCTCATTGCGAGTCTGGAAGACGCTGACGTAGGTGCTGTACGGCGGTTGGGTGCCGTCTGAATGAAAGTAGTAAAAAGAAAAAATGAAAATAGGTTTCAGCTAACTAACTGAAAAAGGGCACAAGCTTACTAATCAGCTTCGTCTCCTCGGCGCCGGCCACCTCCTGGAAGAGGCGACAATTGGAGTTGTTCAGGTAGCAGGTGAGCAGGTCGCGCACCGTCCGCTCGTTGGCCCGGACGCCGGGCGTCAACGCCCTTCCAGTCACTAGCTGGTAGAGGACGCGGCCGAAGAGGGTGGCCAGGTCGGTCAGCCGCCTGGCCAGCACGCCCGCCGGCACAAAGTCCTGCCCGTCCTCGAGGAAGCTGTTGTAGTGGCGGTTCAGGTAGCCCTGGCGGTGGTTGGCCGCCACCAGCACGGCAAAGTGGCCATCCTCCACGGTGGCCGGCCGCTTCTTGAGGAAGGACTGCGCAGAGGAGGGCGGCAGTGGACTGCTGGAACCCTCAATTTCCGTGACCTTGATCTTGTTCAGACCAACGGCGTTCGTTTTGATGCTGTTCACCAGGTCCACCAGCGTGGGCACGCCCGCCGATTTAGGGTCCTTGTGGAGGAAGATCTGGTGAACCTCTTCCTCCTCTTCTTCCTCTTCTTCAAAAAAGGAACCCCGTTGGTTAAGACGAGTGCTTCCATTTCTCCGGAGGCGGCTGCGGTACTGTCCCAGCTGACTCAGCTCAATAAAGTGCGACAGATGGGTGAGATTGAGACTGGGATAGAGACTGTGCAGCTTCTCGGCGGAGATTCGATAGGGGTCCGCCAGCGGCAGCTCATTCGCCACCATCTGGTGGACGGTGTCACTGGAGCCGATGTAGTCGAAGGCCTCGCCGTCGAAGAGTGCAAAGAGCAGCTTCCGGTGGGAGGCGGAAATGGCCGCCCTGATGGCCGGATCCTGGTGGAGCATCTCCGCGACGGCCATCAGCACCACGGTGGAGGAGATGGCCGAGTCGGCGCCCGGCGCCAGGCCGTCCAGCAGGCTGAAGGAGTCCTGGCGGGCGGCGAGGACCACCACCGAGTTGCGATCGATCCTCTTCGTCGCCGAGAGGTTGAAGCTGTGGTGGAAGATGTTGTTGCCGCCGATGGCGTCGCAGAGGACGTCTGAGAAAAAAGGTAATTTTGTGAATTGAGTTTCACCCCCAAAAAAACTCCTCAATTTCATTTTTTTGCACCTACCATCGTACATGTTGAAGCGGGCGTTCATCCTCGACCGCCTCAAACAGGTCACCGAGTCCTTGGCGGCGTGCATCGGCGAGCTGAGCTGGACGGCCAGTCGAGGCCACTCGCCGCCGGCGTGCTCTTCAAGTTTCTTTCCCACCAGCTCAATCTGCGACTGATTGCGGAGGACGAAAAGGGGGAAGGGGAGGTCCTGGAAGAGCAGACCCTGGTGGTGGTCGGCGGTGGGCGTGTTCCAGCCAAAGAGGCGACAGTGGCCGTACTGCGGGTCGGCGGCGTACAGCGAGCGGAACTCATTCGGACAGGCGCGGTCGGCGGAGAGGGCGTCTGGTTTTTTGTCAGCGTCCAGCGCTAGAATGCCATTCAGGCGGCCACTGCTGCTGCCGCCGAGACTCTTCAACTGCTGAATCAGTGTCCTGTAAAAAGATAGTGATGAAATTATTTTCTAAAAAGTGATCATCTGCTTTTTTTATCTGCTTACATGTTTGCCAGCTGTCCCACGGAGATGATGGCCACGTAGGGCGGACTGCTGCCGCCGGAGCGGAGAAACTCCAGGTCGGCTTCCTGGTGCTGATCTTCAGAGATCCTCTTTGCGATGCCGGTACTTCCGCCTATGGCGCTGCTGCAGCCGATCTGGTGCGTCTGATTGAGTCGCCGGAAGCAGTAGTGAGAGCCGTCCAGGTCGAGGTATATCTTGTCGTAGTTGTGGCCGCTGACAGTTTGCAGAAGGGTGGCACAAAGTACAATTGCCAGCAGTGTGAAGACAGATGATGGTGATGATGGTGATGAGAACGAAACTGGGCTTTTTCTGGTGTTGTTGTTGGTGTTTCTGCTGTTGATGCTGGCTAAACTCCCAACAACAGCAACAGCAGACATTTTGCTGCTGCTGCTGCTGCTGCTGCTAGTTATTGTCATTTTTTTGGTATTGCTTTTTGTGGTAGGCAAAACAGTGAGCTTAAATCTAGTTAGGGTAAGTTTTGATTTGATGTTAGGTCATCAGGGGCTTTGAGTGAGAATAAGTAAAGTGGAAGACTTTGTAGCGTAAAGTTACACACTACTAAAAGGTATTGTGTGAGAGGTAAACACAAGGCAATAGAGGCGGCGGCGGCGGCGATGGTGGCGACGGTTTCTTGGCACAACCTTTAAGTTAAAATGATGAAGCAGGGCAAACACTACTCTAGGAGGATTTTGGTGAGTTGTTCCAGAAACGCCTTGTGTTTGAATCGGTCAAAGTTAGCAAACAGATTGGTAAATGTCGGTTTACTGAGCTTTGGAAATGGAAAAATTTGCCGAAGTGAAAAAAAACAGAAACAACAGCGGCAGCGGCAGCCTAATTGACAGCCGCTGTTTTTGGCAGTGCAACTAATGGCGAGCAGGGGAAGAGAGAAAGAGAGAGCACCGACAGCGAATTGAAGAGCAATTCAGCGGCACAGTGACACCAGCGTGGCAATGGGCAAACGGTGGGCAGCGGTGCCCCACTGGTGACCATCAGCCCAAAAATGCATTCAGCAAAAAAAAGACTGGCCCGGCAAGCGATGATGATGCTGGTGATGAGGCTGCTGCAAAGCGTAAGCTGCCAGCAGTATTGTATTAAGCACAGTTATGAGCGCAATTGTTTCTGTGGTTGCAGTTGCTTCTGCTGCCACTTGGTTTGGCTTGATTTTCCGATTAGATTAGCGTACCTTTTGGTGACAGTTTCCCTTTTATTGACAGTTGCTGTCGTTGCCAGTGAGACAACAGTGCAGTGTTTACCTGCCTAGATGTGATTGCATTTTATGCTGATAAGAAATGTGAAATAATTCAAGATATAAATTAGTAAAGATAAATAAAAATGTATATAAAACTGTGAGTTATAGTTAACCTTTGGAATTAATTTAAATAAGTTGTTAATGCTAAAAAGAGACATAAAAAGTCATCGCCAAATGATTGAATATCAGATACTTGACCTCTATGACCGTCGAGCAGAAACTGTTAAAATGAAATCGCTAAAATGGAATAACATTAGCAAGTTTAGTCAGCTGGAACTGCACAGAGTAGAAGACAGAACGAGCATCTAGAAGAAGAAGAAGCACCCGTAGAAATTATTAATATAATCAAAAACCAACGCCAGTCAGCACAGTACCGCCAGGCAAAACCTTTCTGACCTTTTTTCTCGTTTCTACCTTTAGACAATCACTACCACCGGCAACAGAAGAAGAAGAAGAAGAAACAGCAGCAATTTAATTAGCATATCTTTTTGGTGATTTGAAATTATTTCTTTGCATGTCAATGTCTCATTTCCCCCTCTTTTTGCTTTTTAGGTCAGGGGTTGTCGTCAACTTTTTAGTCCATTCTCGGTAGTACATTCTTCCCTCTCCCTTTACCTGAAAGAGACGCATCCAAGCATTACCTTTTATCATCACCATCACCATCATCATCATCATCCATCTTGTACCGTTCTCGGTCAGTCACCACCATCACCACAGTTGACTGAATTCTGATCACCACCGATCACCACCACATGTGTGCTTCAGAAGAAGAACTTGAACTAGAAAAGAGAGATATAGCAATTTAACAAAAACAATGCCACCATCTAAACTAAAACTAAATGCACCCTTTTAAAGTTTTTGGCTGTTGAAAACTATAGAAACAAGTTTCATAAGTTTTTTAAAAAGATTTTTTACTGCTCACTTTAATTCTTACTCAATGTTAAAATTAAACAAAAAAATTTAAATAGGAAACTCGCCAAACTTTGTCATGCATGAAACAGAAGCAGTTGAAGTAGCTCATGCCTGCATGTTGTGTTTGATTTGCATTTGCATAAGAAAACCGAATAGCAGCAGCAGCAGCAGCATCTTTGCACTTTGACCAGTGAAGCATGGAAACTAACTTCCAATTAAAAACGGCACTTGTGAATGGAAAAAAGGCTGCAAAGTTGGCCTAAAAAAGGAAAACAATGTCTAAAAGACAGTGTCTTGCCGGTAGCCGTTTTCTTCCTTTTGCATCTCTGTTTCTACTTCAGTTCCCCAGTTCTCAGCTTGTAGCTGAGCAGAAAAAAACTAGAACAAAGATTGCATTTTGGCAGTCGTTAGAACTGCCGTTAAACGTACATAGATTATTGAAAAAAGTATAAAAATTACCAATTTAAAGTAGCTGTTGTCTCTCTAAAAAAATACAAAAAGAAGACAACGTAACGTTTTATTTAAAAAGCAAGCTTGACTTTATTGTTACAAAAATATATTAATTTTAAGTTTTTTTTTCAAAATACTGAAAAGTAATTTTAAAATACATTAAAATTGTGTAAATGCTTTTAAGAAAAAGTAAAACAAGAATTTGTTAGTGTTACAGAATTATTTCTTTTTTATTGTCACAAAAAAGACAAAAATTTCTGCAATTATTGACTGCCAAGAGCACCTCAAAAATGCATACGGTAGTCAAAACACACAAAAATGATTTGAAACAAAGAAAAAGAAAAGGTAAAAAGAAGGAAAGGAAAGAACAACTGGACAACTGTTGTGTGTGTGTGACTGTGTTTCCGCTGCTAAGTTTTCCACTTGAGCAGTCTTCAGAGAGGTTTTAGAAGTAGCTATAAAGCTGAGAAGGAGAGAGACCTTGTGTGTGTGTGTGTGTCTGTGTGTCGCCTTTGCTCTCGCCATTTCAGTTGCTGAAAGAGAGTAGTGGCCAGAAAAGATATGTCTTTGTCTGAAACAGCAGCAGAAGTAGTACTCTCCCAAGTATTTCTCTGAAGTAAACTCTAGCAACAACGACATCGGCGGAGTCAATGTGTCTCACACTATCTTCGTCGTTGTTGTGCTTTACTTCTTCATCACCAAAATAATTTCAACCACCACCACCACCACCACCACCACCACCTGTTATTGGTCGGCGAGAACAGAAGCAGCAGCAACAGCAGCAGTCACCTCTAGGGGTGAAAGAGTAGTGGCCAGATCTCAGTTCGTGATCGACTGTCAGTCTGAACATCTAGCCGATTTTGTTTGTTTGTTTTTTTCACCTTTCGACCATCATCACCACTACCACCACCACCGAATGGCCACAATAAGAAAAAGGCAGTTTGTGCACTTTAATCATCATCCCCTTCGCTTGTTATCTCAATCAGTGCCAACTTCAGTACTTTACTTATCACCACCGCCACTACAACTACTTGACTGATCTCCTCTTCATCGGCGACACTTTGGCTACCATTATTTTTCATTTCACCTTAACTTCTCATCAATGTTAATTTTTTTGCTCATCACCAAAAGCAACAACCACCATTTACAATGAACAACCAAAAATGATTTGGAAAAGAGTAGTTTCATGAAGTGATAAGTCGACGTTATTGTTTACTTTATAACATCAGCTAGTTGAACGGCTATTAGTTTTTGAAGAAAATCACAAAAAAATGCACACTGAAATGGACGGCGATTCATTTGGAAATCAGCGCGGCAAATTTCGAGTCCGCGGCAAATGGGAGCTGATTCTGGTTCTGTTGGTCGTTATTGCCGGCGTCGTCGTTACCACCATTGCCGTCCTGAAAGCCAAAGGTAAATAAAGCAATTCCTACAAAAAGCAGTTCATATTAACTTTAACTAAAAAAAGATAGCTGTTGAAAGTACTTTAGAGCAGTTAACTGAACAGTTCAATACACTCTACTGAACTGTTAAATGTTCCAACCTTTAGCAAGTGTGTGTGTGTGTGTCCTTACGGCTAAAATCATTAGCTAGGTAATTAGCTTTCAAAGGGGATAAATCCTCCTCCTTCCTTTCCTTTCACTTCATTCTTTCCCCTGATCTTTTAACCTTTGTGAAAGTCTCTTTTTTAGCAAACACTTTCGTTTGATAAGTAAAGAGTTCAATTCAAAGCTAGCGCAGTTCAACGGTATCTCCCATTGCAGCTGTAACTCTACTGACTCTAATTGTCGATGTCAACGTGCTGACGACAGTTGATCGTGATTAATTGATTAATTACTCACAATGATTAAAATTTTATCTAAAGTTGAAGAAACAATTGAAACAATTAACAGTACCGTTTGTTTTTTAAATGAAAAGGGGAAACTTTAAAAACAAAGGGAACGAAACGGAAACTTGACTTGTTTTTAGGCCGGTTGCAACTACTGCCGTCGCTTTTAAACTAATTAATGATTAATATTTTTTAAAAATTGTTGTTTTGCTGTAAAATAGAGCTGCTTTTTAATTTGCTAAAAATTTTCGATCACAAGAAAGTATTGAAAAGAATTAAAAAAATAAAAGGTAAACAACAATCTAAAGTTTGCCTGATTGCCAGACTGTTTTTCCCTAAGTTGACTTTTGTTGCAACAAAAAAGAGTTCAATAGAGAAAAAAATATGGCGCTAATTTTTCACACGGCTACTAATGCGGTTACCACCACCGCAGTATAGCACAGCACCTTCATTCACCAGCAGGCGATGTCGTTGCACTAATTGGACCTCGAACTTGGAATGTTGTTGTTTTCTTTCTCTGCTCTTTTTTGTTAAACCTTTTTTAAACCACAAAAATTATTGGCAAAAAAAGTTCTCGTCGAGGTCGACGACGACGACGTCTGGCTCGGTTTAGACAATACCACAGTCCGACAGTATCGGCAACTGCTTTCAATCATCAGAAATCAGTTTTTCACCTAGATGTTAGACAGTGTTTTTCTTTCTCAGCAGCTGTTGCTGAGTGAGCAACTTTTTTTCACTTTGTGAAATATTGCTGCACTTGTACACATTGCTTATTCTCACTCTCTCGTTCACTTCTTTTTTGCTGCTTTCCCCGGTGCTTTGAGAAAGTTCATTTTTTCCCACTATTCTTTCAGGTGTTGCCTTTCAATCTCCCCCAAACTTGCCGTTGTTTTAATCCCCAAATCCCTTTCAGGAGTGTGTTTCGCTTCAGTAAGAACCGCTTAAGGTGATGAAAGAACAGCTCTGAGGTGGTGGCGGCGGCTGTGCTTCGCTGACTTCTGGCCAGCACTGTTTCATCAAGACACTGCACTTCATTCATTCATTCATTCATTCATTCATTCATTCAATGTTTTTTGCTCACACTTTTTATCCCCCTTTTGGCAATGACCACCACCAGAGCACTTACAATGTTGTCACCTGCTTAGTAGGGAAAAACCAGCGGAAGAAAAAAAAAGAAATGAGTTTGTGTGTGTGTGTGTGTTAGCACCCGTGTAAGCAGCTAAGCAGATAAAGATAACTGGCTGACTGACTGACTAACTAACAAAAGAAAGTTGAAAGAAAGTGTGAGCGTGTGTGTTTGTGCTTGTGGAGGACATCAAGGGCAACCTTGATCGCCGCCACCATGTTCCTTGTCCTGCTCTCTGTCCGGTGCTTTGGGGCAGTGTTGTGTTGTTTCAGTGATCACCACAACACATCGTCACCTCAAAAAAGTGGCTAATAAGCCACTCAACTAACGAGCTAGTATCACCAGCTAGTAGTGCTGATGTACTGCGACAAGCTAGCGCATACAGTGGATGGCCAAACACACACAGAGGATGTCTGAAGGAGATTTCCGCTGTCTTTTTTTTGGTGCTGAAAACAGTCGCAATGTACGGTTTGCGAAAGTGTTGGAAAGCTTGCACACCACCGTGGTGTGCTCATTAAAATGACCCCAAAGTGTTTGCTTGCTTGCTTGTCTCCTTGATTGCCTGCTGCTTCCTGACTAAGAAAAACTCCAATTAATGACCAACTTTTTTTCTGGTTTTGTAAAGTTATGCAACACACATGCTAGCTGGCAACGCATTAAATTTCGAAACACAATAAAATAATTTTTTGTATTTGCAAAAAAACATTAATAATCACACCAAAACCCTTTTTTGGTTTCCATTTAACGCAGAAAAACGCGAAGCCCTGCACGTTCCCTCTGAAAGCGGCGGACAGTCGGTGATTGACAGCACACCGACCAGACTACTGTTGGATGGCGAGGATGACAACAATACTGGTGGTGGTGGTGGTGGTGGTGGTGGCGGTGGCATTTACGGAGACAGACACCGTGAGGATCATCAAACGGGATCATCAGACAGTCGGCGTGGAAGTCGTCACAAGGAGTTTGGGGGTGGCAAAAGTGGTGGTGATTTAAGTGGTCACCACCACACTAACAGCAGGAGGCAGAATCTCAATCGATACCAGGCGGAAAAGGGCTTTGGTGGGACTAATGGAAACATCAGAAGCGGAAACGGTGGCAGCAACAGTGACATGGGCGGCTACGAGTCAGCTCCAGAAGGTCGACGCGTCCGACTGAAACATCGAACCACTTATGGTGGAATCATCGTCGACGATGATGATGATGAAGAAGAAGTTGGAGAAAAAGGCGGTGGTACTGGTAATGATGATGACGCCCTCTCCTCGTCCACTCACCACTACAAACAACAACAGTCGGTGGACAGCTCACAAACAGTTGCTGGAACAGGGGGAAACGGTGGTAACAACAAGGGCCATTATCATCACCCCAAGATGGCCTCGAATCCGCTGTTTCGCAGCGACGGCTTGCCCGGGTACCCCGGTCCGCCCGGATTTGATCCGGCGGTGTACTTTGACGAGAAGCAAACGAGCAATGGGCCGCCCAGTGTCGAGTACTCGGCGCCCTCTGCCGGATTTCTCCTTTCCTCCTCAAGCGACCCTTCGGTTTCCGCTACGGTGTACGATGAAAACGGCTTAGAGCATCTTACTCAAAATCACCTCAATTCACATCATCAGGAGAAGGCGGCCTACTCTGACGTGAAGACGAGCTCCTCCTCGCTGAGTCACCAGAAGATGGCCCGGGATCGTGGTGATCACCACCCTCATCACCCCCATCACCCCCACCACCATCAGCCTGGTGGTGGAGGTCCAGCGGTGGCAGTGGTGGCCCCACCCCCACCACCACCTCAATCAACGCCAGCCATGAACTCCCATGAGCCGCTTCCAGTGGCCTTTCCTAAAGCAGGCGGAAACTCACACTTGGCTGGCATTGAAAAACGTCACAAAGGAGGAGGCGTTGGCTCAGCTGCAGTGGTGGGACTGCCAAAATCCTCAGTATTACCTCATCATCACCATCCTCATTATCACCACCTGATGATGTCTCCAGTGGCCGGTGCAGGCGCCACTTCTCCTCAGGTGACCAGCCACCAGGACATTTACCGGATGCTCTCAACGGCAGCAGTTGCTGCTGGTGGCAATGGTCCTCCCATTGCTGGACCACTTGTTCCCAGTGGTTACGAAGCTGCTAGTAAGTTGTGCTGGCTTACCAAAGTTTGACCTTTATAAAATTGGAAAACTTATATATTTTGTGTTTATTTCCTAGACTACCTGACACCGAATGAGCTGATGTGGCTGCAACAAACTCGACCTGAACTATTCAGTGCAGGTGGTGCTGGTGGCGGTGGACAGTTGGTTGCAGCGGCCAGCGAAAAGGTGATAAAAACGGCATCTTCATCCTCTGGTGTAAAGTCATCATCATCATCATCATCATCATCATCATCATCATCTCCTTCTTCATCCTCATCCTCATCCTCATCTTCAAAGAATGGTGCCGTTCATCATCGCCGGCACAAACGATCACAACCCTCATCACTCGACGATGATGACCACCACTACCGATCAGCACTTCTTGAGGAGTGGGCTCAGGCAGAGGCTGAAACGGAGGCTGAGGCGAGAAGAAAACGACGCAGTCGCTTCATGAAGGACCCAAAAAGCTATCATGATGATGATGCTGATGGCGATGATGATGTTGTTGGAAATGTTGAAAGAGGTAAAGTCGTCTACGATGGTGAAGCGGAGGAAGATGAGGAAGGACGCCATAAACCAGAAAAGCGACAGCAACTGAAAAAACGCCTGAAAAAAGCCGCCTCTGAGAAGAAGAAGAACTTCGCAAAGAAGATGACCACTGGGACGACGACCAAAAAGCCATTGCCACTTCCGGTCAATGATCGAGCTAACCGCTACACAACGGCAGGAGCAGGAGCAGGAGCAGTAGTTGGAGGAGCACAAACGTCGGCAAAAACGTCCGAAAGTCAGCAGCAGCAGCAGCACCACCACCACCCGTACCAGAATATTCTGGGCAGTGGGAACTTTGAGGTAATTCGCGGCGGCATCCTCGACAAGTCGAGCAACGACGAGGGAAAGTACAGGCTGAAAAGCGGAGAATCAGACGCTGGCGACGGTGCCTCGAAGGTGATCAGTCGCAAGAAGGATCAGCCGGCAGAAGGAGGTGGTGGTTTTGCTGATTACGGAAATGGAGGCGGTGGTGGTGATGGGGAGGATGAGGAGAAGACTAATGAAAATGATGACGCTGAAGGAGGAAATGGTGGTGATGGTGAAGGAGCAGGTGGTGATGAAGGCAACAGCAGTACTGACGGAAACTCCGGTGGCAACACCGGCATTCCGGGCGACACCTTTGAGCCGTTCAATTTTGACTTTTTCAACAATGAACCAGTACTAGGCTTTCAGGGGTACGACAACTTTGAGCCGCCAGCCAGCAGGCCGGAGTATGAGAAGGTTCGCTACTGAACTGAACAATTTCACAGTGTCAGCTATTTCAGAAAAGGTCGCCAACTTGAACTTTGTAAATCTCATCTCAACAGACACTATTGTGATGTAAGTTAAAACAATCACACACACACACACACAGCTACGCCAGTTTAATGCTTTATCTTTCACACTTTCATAGTTGAACAAAAATTTTTTAATGTGGTATTGTAATAATGTTTTTTCTTTTGTTGATTTCATTTGATTCTCATTTATTTTTAATGATGTGTAAACACTTTTCATTTTTTATTCATAATTTGCTTTTTTAAACAAAATAATTTTGTATTGATTAGAATCACTGATTTTTTAAATTTAGTTTAAAATTAAATGGTAAGTTGCAAATAGCAACTATGATTTACAAACAGCAATTGCCAGCACAAGATGGTGCGACAATCAGTTTGATCTAAAGTGCTTTAAAGTAAAAATACAACAATTTGTCATCTTTTCATCAAAAAAAATAAGCAATTTCATTCGCAATATTTTCACAAAACGCTCTTAAAATAACCTAAAATTTTTAACTGAAAGCACACAAAGAAATTCTTTCAAAATTTTATCCAAATCACAGTCAACATCTTATAGTCATTGAAACGTGCAAAAACACTCTCTCTCTTTTCAATTTCATTCAAATGATTGCCATCTGTCTGCCGTATGTGATGCAAAAGCGTAGTGTGTGTTTGGGTGCTGTCCTCGCTGCGGACACACGTCAGTCAGTCAGTGAGCCAGAGCAAGTATGGAAGTTCAGTTACGAGGGAAAAAGCTAGAATTGGTACTCGCAGACAAAAGCTGTCTTTTCGACGTCTACTAGTGCACTGGTCTGGTCTGCACTTTGGCCTTTAGCCACACACACACACCAATTTTTCTTCTACCCCCTAATTTTGCTGCCACTTTCTTCCCTCTTGTTCGAGCGATCAAACGAGCAAGCGAGCAAGCAAGCGCGCATTCGTTTCCTTTCAACCGTCGAGGTCACTGCTGCTGCTGCTGCCGTTGCAGTTGCAGTTGCAGTTGCCCACTGAATCTCGCCTCAGTGTTCAGTGTTCAGTGCTTCACCACGGACATTATTCATCCTCCCTCCTCTCCTCTCTTTCTCTCTCTCTCTCGCTCTTTCTCTCTCTCTCTCTCTCTCTCTCTCTCGTCTTCTACGCAGTAGTACTCCCTTCCACCACTGCCACTACTGTCGTCGTTTTCCCGCTCGATCCCTCTTCCTTGCACTCAATCGCTACTGTCCCTCCTCGCTTTCGCTTTTACCTCTCCCGTTTTCCCGCTCTCTTTCTCGCTTTCACTCTCTCTCTCTCTCTCTCATTCCCGTTCTCTTGTCCCTCAATTGAACTGCCTGAATTGCACTGTTCTCTCTCTGTGTGTACGTACTGTTCTGCCACTGTTCGTGCAACCGTCCGCACTTTTTCGATCACTCTGTGCCACTCTTCTTCTCTTTCTTCTACTTTCACTCTATTTATTCTTTTTCTTTCTCTTTGCTTCTTTTTCTTCAGCACGGCTCTTACCCAACTGACAACAGCAGCAGCCCGTTAGCAGCAGTGTGGGTTTGCAATAGAGAAAGAATCAGCAGCAGCAGCAGCCCTTCGACACTGCAAGCACATTGCAAACATTACCACTGAATTAGTGAACTACTAGCTGCGCTACCCTGACACCTATTCAGCTATTTCCCCTTTCGTTTGTTGAACTTTTGCCTCCCTTTTTTATCCTTCCAATAATCACCTCATCTAAAGGAGAGAATGTCCGAGTACTGGGAGTACGTGAGCAGCCCCCTGCAGCTGTTGGTCCCCAGCTCGGTGGTGCCCAGCTCGCTGCTGTCGCTGGTGGACGTCTCCAGTGTGCTCTCCAACGACCAGCTGGCCAGCCTCAGCGGCGGCCTGCTCACCGAGGGCGCCGACCTTCTTTGCCTCATCCTGGGCCTACTAGCCGTCCTTCTTCTCAGCTACCTGCTCCTCCCACGGCTGATCCGCCTGATCAGCAAGACGAAGGCGAAACTACCCTCTCTGCCCTCCTGCTGCTCTTCCGGTTGGTCCGGCGGCTGTGGAGCTCTGACCAGAGTCCGCTCCGCCCTTGGTCGCCTCGGAAAGCTCCTCTCCTGCTGCGGTAGAAGAAGTTCAGAACAGGTCCCCGCCGCCCCGAAGCCGCCCAAGCTGGTCCGCCTGAGCACCACCTTCACCATCAGCAACTTCCTCGCCGCGGACCTCCTCCTCGAGAAGGAGTCCTACCTCGAGTCGGCGGTCTTCAGCGCCGCCGGCCACCCCAAGGAGCGCTTTCAGCTGCGCGTTCACCCTCGAGCGGGCAAAAACGGCGACGAGGTGTCGCTCTTTCTGCGCTACGTCCCAGTAGTCGAGACGATTGCCCCGCCTAAAGGAGGCGGAGGAGGAGGAGGAGGCGTTGTCGCCGCCGCTGTTGAGTCGCTGGAGGCCTCGGCCGCCTCTTTGGATGTCTCATCTTCGTCATCTACATCTGCTGCTGCTGCCACGCCTGCCGCCCCAGTGACCAAGGTGGCCACGGTTCACTTCGTCTGTCGCATTGGCACCCCCAAGGGTAAGTGTCTGGAATTAAAATAGATGTTCAGTTTTTTTTTGGTTTTACCAAACAAATTTCTTTAGAATTGAAGGCACAAATCAAGGCCGGCGAGGGCGCTGGATGGGTCAACTTTATCAGCCGAGAGGAGCTGCTGCGCGTTCTGGACGCCAAGAAGACGACCAATCTGACGATTCAGCTGCAGGTAGGAGCGTTATTATTTAAAATTATTACAAAACGAAATAATTAAACTTCTTCTTCAAATAACAGGGCCACTTGGTTGTTTGAAGTACATCCTCAAGGCAACTGTACAACATACTACTATACCACTCTGCACAACAGTATCTCATAGTACAACACAGTTTATCAGCTAAAACATTTGGACAGTCTTGACAGTCTGACAATCACCTCCCCTGAATCAATTGTTCTCAGCTCTACACTTTTATTTTTTGAATCCCTTCTCATCTCTACTCTACTCTACTCTGTACCACTACTTCATGATCTACTATATCCTACTTTTCATCACCACCTTCACCAAATCCTGATCACCAAACAGTGCTCCGCACACAAACCACTTTGATACCGCCATTTGAATGATGCCATCTTTATCATGCAACTATCACCACCATTACCACCATCACCACCACCACCATCACCACAAAGATGCTTCTTTTACAACCTACCCAGTTAATGTACACTTTACACAACCTTTCTTTTCTCTACTCACTGTACACTCAAGTAAAATAATACTCATCTGTAGAACTACTCACTACATCACAAAAAAACTTTATCTTCTTTACAGTCGTTGTTTATTTTATTTTAAACAATAAAACAAGGCAAAAAACGCAAAAACCTTCTTATTTTGGCTGATTTATTGTCTTATCTGCTGGGCCACTAATTTTTAAATACATTTTTTATACAAACAAAGAATTCAGTCGTAATCATCAAAATGAACAAAATGCTCTTTAACACCTTTGAGCCTACCAAATGGTCAAACTTTTCAGCCGCTGGCCGAGGCCGCCCGCAAACTCCCGATAGGGGTCCTCCAGCGCCTTGACCCGGTAGTAGCGAGCTCGATAGCCGCTCAGCACCCAGTACGCGATGAAGGAGTTAAAGTTGGAGCCGAAGAGGTGCGCCCACAGGGCGTACTGGGCGCCAATCACCGAGTGCCACCAGTAGCCGAAGGTGCGCTCGGAGCGACCGACCCGGGCCAGGGCCGCCCGGACAAAGTCCCGGGCGGTGGGCACGTTGAAGGCCACCCGCAGGTGGGACATCTTGGTGGAGACGAAGCCGGGCAGGACCGACTGGACGATGACGCCCGGCTTATGGGCAGCCTCGAGGGCCAGCGTGTGCGTGAAGTAGTCGAGGTAGGCTTTGGAGGCGGAGTACAGCGCCAGCAGCGGAATCGGGTCCAGGGCTGACTGGGAGCTAAAACAAGGGGAAAAAATAGGCGCTCAGAAAACGGTTTTTGTAAAGGCAGTATTATCTCAATTTTTACCCGATATTAAGCACCACGCCTCTGTTCTCCTCCAGCATGCGACTCCACACGAAGGCGGTCATCTTGACGGCGGCCACCACGTTGACGTTGATCATCGAGCCCATCAGCCCGGGCAGCTTCGCGGCAATCACCGTGAAGTACTCCGGCGTGGAGAAGGAGATGCCCACGTTGTTCACCAGCACGTCGATTCGGTGGCCGCCAGTAGTGTCCGGACCGGCGATGGCCGCCAGCTGCTTCTCCAGCTCGAGGTAGTGCTCCGTGCTGTTGAGCGAAAAGTCAAAGGCGATGGTGCGGACGGCCGGACAGGCGGGCACCGTCCGCTCAATCGCCGCCCTCACGGTGGCCAGCTTCTCCGGCGAGCGGCTGATGATGATCAGCGGGTAGCCGAGGGCGCCCAGCTGGCGGGCGTACTCCAGGCCGATGCCGTCCGTGCCGCCGGTCACCACCGCCCAGTTGGTGGGCGAGGGCCGCCAGATGGCGGAGGCGGGTGGCTGGGCCCACCGCCACCACCACTGGTACAGCGGCTTCAGCAGCCAGGCAAAGAGAAGCCGGCCAGCCACCAGGTAGAAGGTGACCTGCCCGAAGATGGCTGTATAGGAAGGGTTGCTGCTGCTGCTGTTGCTGCTGAGGTTGCTGTTTGTGGTAGTGATCATGATGTTTTCTACTAAAATGCTTTTTGATGAATTTGTCAAATGGTAAAAGGTACTGCTGATGAGGAAGATGATGATGATGTTGATGATGATGAAAATTGTTCAGTTTTTTTTGTAAAAGATTTTAATTTTTATGTTGTTGAGGTAAGTAATAAAAAGGATGGACAGAAAGATTGTGTAAAATGGCACAATGGTAGGAAAACTACGCCAAAAAAACTATTCGTTGAAAATTTTTTTGCAACAGTAAGTTGAAAATATTGACAAGACTAAAAGCCTTCTTATTGCAGGTTGTCAGTGCGCGGGAGAAGTGCTTTTAAAGGGGCAATCTTAGTAAACGGCATGGTAGTGGTCAGCGTAACTTAAAAAATGGCGCTTAAACTTTTGCTGCTAAGAACACTGGAGATACTCAAGTGGAGCACAAAAGATCCCTGAGCAACAGCCAATTGGTCACCGGTGGTTGCCGCTGGCATAACGCAGAGGTGCAAACAAACAAATGTATGCAAATTCCACAAAGTGTTGCTCAAAGGAAAATTAACTTAAAGACGGAAAGGCAAAGCAGATTCGCTTGGGCAGCAGACTGCGGCCAAGCCAATGGTCGGATTTAGAGGAGAGGGGCAAAACTGTTGTCGTTGTTGTAGTTGTCGAAAAACAAGAAAAAAAACAGCAACACATAAAGTGTGAGATCAAATTCGAGCACTTGCACCGAGCACACTTGTAAAAAACTAAATGAAGGAGAAGTTATCAGGAGAGAAAGAGTGAAAAGGTCACTTTGAGTACTGGATCGAGTTAAGCTTTCAGGAGCAGTCAGCCAGTGAAAGGGAGCTGAAACTGAATCGCCGCTGATCACACACACACACATACACAGACTGCACACAATGTCGCACTTGAAGTTTGCAAAAAAAAGAGTTTCCAAAAGAAAACGGGGTTTTTGTTGAAGGTAAGGTATCAGTGCCAGCTTGACGACAATTGTCTACTTTTGCTACTTGCTTCACTTTTCTTTCTTCACTGTTGGTCAGCAGCAGCAAAAGCAATTGTGGTAGTGGCAGTATTTCCCTGTTCTCTTTCTACTTTCTCTCTTTCTCCTTCTCTTTTTTCACTTTTGTCAAACTCCACTAAACATCAGCAACAACAACAACAGCATTACCAGTTTGAACTCTTACAACGGCGTCTGCTGAGAAAGTCGTGATAGGAGAAAGAGAGACAAAGTGTTTTAAGCATTTGAAGGAACAGGTTTCTAGCATAGTTTAAGCAGGTTTGCTTCTGCAAATTAGCCTTCTCCTGCTGCCAAAGCTTTTACCAATTACCCGTCTGACGCCAGTGGAGAAACTGATAGTCTCTAAAAATATATATTTTTTTTGTATGTGGTTATTTAATTGATTATGTAATGGAAATGACTCTGATGATTGTAAATAAAGAGCTCAAAGAGAAATTGTCAATAAAAAATAGTACTAAAATGCTGTAACAGTAATGAGTGGCGTTTTCAAATCGTAAATGATAACTAAATTATTGCCTTATTTAGGCTTGTTGTAAAATAAGAGTAACGTTTCAAAATCATTTTTTTGATTATCTTGTTAATTTAAACGTTGATGCAACGTGATTTGAATTTTTTGTTTAATCTTATCAGCAATTTTTGATAACAACAAAACCAAGTATTTTTTCAATTTTATATTGAACAAATGAAGTGAAATCTGAGACTGCAGCAGCAGCAATTGCAATTGACATTGACAGTGAAAAAAAGAAATGTCAAAAGTTGCTGTATGTGATAATGATAAACCAAAATATTGAGTTCAACTGTTGGCTCAATAGTACGGTGCAGCTGTTTGAAATGTGCACCAAAATGATTAAAATAAAAAATTGCACACGTTGTTTAAAGAAGAAAGGGAAAAAGAGAAAACGTTTTTGATGAGTTCAACTTTAGTGATGATAAGAAAAATTATGATAAGAAAATTGATTATCACTTTAGCGGCAGTTGATCAAAGAGCAAACTAGTTTGGGCCAATATTGCACTCGTTAGCCGAATAAATTTTTAGTTGATTAATATTTGCATGAACATTTTGCGTTACTTTTTATTACATTGCCGGTTGTGTGTTCCACGCTTATAAAAGCACAAGCCTTGATAAAATCAGTGCCAATTAATAATTTAAATTGTGCCTTTCTTGCCTTTCTTAATTGCCAAAACAATTAAAAATTTACTATTGTGAAATTTCTCAAAATGAGTTGAAAACAAGTGAACACATTCCTAATCAATTTTTGAAAATCATTTGATTATCTTAAAAATCCTTTTTGAATCTTTCTAGCATTACATACATTCTCGTTATCTGATAAGCAACAATTGTCATTATGACGCTAGAGCTTGAACTAAATGGTGGTGGTGACCACCATCAGCCAAACAAAAGGGATCAAATAAAAGCAAAAAATGAGGACGAAAACCTAACGATGACCTCTTGCGGAATTGGCTCCTTCCGACCAAAGTGGATGCAGGTGTTCGCTACGCCCGTTTGGTTTCTCGTCAACATTAGCTTTGTGGGCATTTGCCAGGGCATGGCGGGCAGCCTCATCTTCACGGTGATGAACACGCTGGAGAAAAGGTTAGTGCAAAATTAAAATTTTTTTTGTTTTGGTTGTTTTCACTATCTGTTTATCAAATGTCTCAAAACCTGAACGATGCTCCCTTTTGCATTCAGGTACGCCTTTGACTCGAGGATCTCGGCGATAATCTTCTCCGCAGACAACTACAGCGGCCTGGTGCTCAGTCCGCTGGTTGGCCTGTACGGCATCAAGTTCAATCGCAGTCGGCTGATTGCCATTGGTAAATGATGATGATGATGATGATAAACAACAAGCTTGTGCTAAATTAATTAATTATTTTCGTTATAATTTTACACAACAAAAACTTTATTAACCCCGCAGGCGAAATCATCCTCGCCCTGTCCTGTCTGAGCACCGCCCTGCCCTACTTCATCTACGGCCCCGGTGATCACCTGATTCAAGAAAAGGGGGAGGGGGAGCGCTTTGCAGCTCAGTTCAACCGGAGCTCTTTTGACCTGTGCTCTGCCTCGGACGACCTTGTTTTAAGGGATTCCTGTTCAATTGTCGGCGGCGGAAATGGAAGCACCGGAAGCTCCACCACCACCACTACGCACAACACCGTCTGGGGCGCGGTGATAATCCTCTTCCTCTCCAACTTCTTCCGCGGCGTCGGCTTCACCACGTACTACGTAATAGCGATGCCGTACATCGACGACAACACCGCCTCCCGCTCCAGCCCCGTCTACATCAGCGTCATTCAGTGCGTCATGCTGGTCGGCCCGGCGGCGGGCTTCTACTTCAGCTCCCTCTGCCTGAGCCTCTACGAGGACCCCTTCCGCGAGGACCCGGGCATTCCCCGGTCGGATCCGCGCTTCGTGGGCGCCTGGTGGCTCGCCTTCCTCATCACCGGCGTCCTCCTGCTGGTGGCCGCCGGGCCGATGTTCCTCTTTCCGCCGCAGTTCAGAGGGGCCCCGGTGAAGGCCGATGAGATCAGGAGGCGGATGAAGGAGTCAGGCGGAACGATGGAAGCGCTCCGCCGCTTCCTCCGCAATCCCATGATCCTCATCTACTTCTTCGGGAACCTCTTTCGCTACTTCGGCGTCCTAGGCTTCTACATGATGCTGACGAAGTACATTGAAAATCAGTACCGCGTGTCCAGCTCGCAGGCGAGCCTGGTCTCGGGCACGGCCAGCGTCACGCCGATCAGCGTGGGCATCCTCCTCGGCGGCGCCGCCATTTACCTCTTCAAGCCCAACGCCCGGAAGCTGTTCACCTTGGTGGCGGTGGCCGAGCTGGCCAGCTTCTTCACCATCGGCTCGGGCCTCTTTCTAGGCTGTGAGCCGATTAGTTTAGGTGCCACCACCACCAGCGGTGGTGCAGTTTCGAATTTTGATTCGGTTTTAGGTGGCGGTGGTGGTGGGCTATCGTAAGCAATTAAATGGTTTTTTGATAATAACTTGATAAAACAGCAAAAACCTTCTCTCTTTCTCATCCCCTCCAGAACTCCTCTGGTAAACGCAATGCTCAACGCGACGTGCAACTCCCACTGCGCCTGCTCAACGCGCGTCTTCACGCCCATCTGCGGACCGGACCGCCTGACCACCTACTTTAGTCCGTGCCACGCCGGCTGTGCCTCCTACAGCGAGCTTAATTCGGTAAGGACATGTCACTAACAAAACATTTTCTAAACTTTTAAAACAATTTTTTACAGACATTTGGAGAGTGTTCCTGCTTTGAGGGCATTGCCACTAAGGGCTACTGCCCCAAGGACACCGAGTGCAGCAACCTCAATTGGTTCCTGGCGCTGATGATGCTGGGAACGTTGGTCTCTTCAACGGCAAAGACAGGTACCGAATTAGGTGAAATAAAAGCCATCTAATAACCTAAATCTTTGCCCTGTTTTCAGGAAACCAGCTGATCACCTACCGAACCGTGGACCCAATGGACAAGTCGGCGACTAATGGCATCATCGGAACGCTGCTCAGCCTGTTCGCCTTCATTCCCGCGCCGCTAGTCTTCGGGTACATCGCCGACAGCTCCTGCAGCATTTGGGAGGTGAACAGCTGCGGCAAGCGGGGCAACTGCTGGCTCTATGATCAGGCCAAGTTTCGGAATCGATACCTTGGCGTGGCCGTCATCTTCATGGCGCTGGGCAGCCTCTTTGACCTGCTGCTCATCTTCTACGCTGATCGAGTGAAGAACCTCTATGATGATGATGATGATAATGAAAAAGAAAAGGAGGAAAGGGAAGAGGAAAAGGGCGGCAAAAGGGAGGAAAGATCAAGTGAGGAAAAAGTTGTAGAAAACTGTTAGGATAGTGTACAAAAAGTAAATTTTTAATTATGTTTAAATTGTACTAGCAGGGCCAGCATAAACTCAGTTTATGCAGCGTACTCTTGAGTCAATGTATTTCTTAAATTTAAATTTTCAACTTATTGTATTTTTAACTTGTTAATCTCTGTTCTAAAAATGCAATTTAAAGTATTTCTAAAACTAAAGTTATGTTTTTGATTCGAACAAAAATAAACAGGTAAAAAATAAACAAAAAATAATTAAATAAGATTAAAAAAATTAAAAACTGCTTGCAAAATCATACCATAGGCAAAGTTTTTATCTGTAAATATAAATCTTTTGGTTTTAGCAAAAGTTTTGACTTGATTGAGTAGAGGCGCCAAACAAACCTACCCCTAAGTCTTAACTTAAGCTTAAACCTAAGCGTTAACCTAAATCTAAACCTAAACCAAGACATAGATTAGCCCCTAAATCTAAACCTAGACGTAAACCTAAACATAAACCTAAACTTAAACCTAGACCTAAACCTAGACTTTGACTTTAACCTAGACCTAAACCTAGACATAAACATAGACCTAGACCAAGACCTTGACCTAGACCTAGACCTAGACCTAGACCTAGACCAAAACCTAGACTTAGACGTAAACCTAAACATAAACCTAAACTTAATCCTAAACCTAAACCTAGACTTAGACCTTAACCTAGACCTAAACCTAGACATAGACCTAGACCAAGACCTAGACCTAGACCTAGACCTAGACCAAGATTTAGAACTAAACCTAAACCTAAACCTAAACCTAAATATAAATAAAAACATAAACATAAAACTTCCAGAAAAACCACTTGACAGGCGGTTCGCCCTGAGATGACTTGGACACTGTCAACTCCCACCGACTTGGTCATGTGCACTGCTCTCCTTATGCCCCCACTGCTTTCCCCCTGTTATCCAATCACCGATCAACATTCCTCCTCCTTTGCCAACAGGGCAAAAATGCTGCCGTTACCAAAAGCACTGCCAACAGTAAGCAACACAGTTTACACACCTTTTCCTCTCTACCGCTCCCCTTTCTACTGTACTTTTTTTCCTCCCCTTCTGCTCTGCTTCGCCAGCAGAGTGGGAAGCATGCGCAGTAGTGCCTGTGACGGACGCACACGCGAACCGAGTTTTTTTAATAACAGTAGGGGATTTATTTGTCACAAAACTTTTCTTTTTTATTTAAAAATAATTTGAACAATTTAAAGTATTTAAAGTAATTTTAAAATAACCGTTAACATGACTACAAAGTGTAACTTAGTTATCAGACAAGCGCACCAACATTATTTAATATTTTTTTATGTTATGCAACTGTCTGGCAGATAACCGGAGGTTGATTAAAAGTAAAACCCACTTTTTATTTGTTTAATAAAAGTACTTCATGTATAAACTCTAGATAAAAATTTGTGTTTTATTTAGTTATGGCCATTATCAGCAACATATAACCAATTGACATTTAATCAAGCACTAACTGATCTACTTGTTATAGCAAAAATAAAATGAAAATTACCCACAACTTTTAAAACTTATTTTAAAAATAGTGTTTTTGCTTAAATCGTAGCAAAATTTAAACACTCAAAATAGCAAATGACAATAATAACAATTGACAACTGCCAATTCCAAAAATAAAACCAGTTGCCAAAAACATGCTCCATTGACAATTGGCAGCACTTTATTTTTATTTTTATCACTGTTTTCATTCTTGAACAAAAGGCTGTTTGTACAACACAAACTTTAAAAACTTATTATCAAGGTTATTTAATTACTGAACAATTGGCGTATTTGGTAGGCTATTTAATTTATTTTCACAATTGTTACCAGCAAACTTTTTATTTAAAAACTTTTGTAAAATAAATTAAAATTTAAAAAATTGTAGAGTTAAGTTTTATTTTATATTTTTAAAAATAAAAAACTGTTTTTGTTGTTAAAAATAAATTTTAGTGAAAACAATTTAACTCATTCATAGTGGTTTTCTAGTTATTTGTAATTAACATGCTAATGCTTAAATAGAATGAAATACCCTTGTTTTTTAAGTACATAATTTCTGAACTCAACTAAGCGTGTCAACCGCAAAAACTAGATTGCAAATTGAAACTCTTGTTTTAATTGCTTGTTGCACTTAGTTTTAACCAAAAAGCACCAAACTGCAATCAATTGAGTAAGTACAAAAAGGGACAACTTTAGAACTGCTCACTAAACGGAAAGGAAACGAACGCTAATAAGCACTGAATATAAATAAAGGAGAAAAACATGAACCTTGGACAAGTGCAAAAAAGTTTAGCAGGAAAATGGAAACGTCAAACAAAGAATAAGAACCAGCTGCTTTTTGCTAATGTATTCAACAGTAGCTAAAACTGGTAACAAAAGCAGCAAATAATTACCACCGTCAAATTGTTCCTCTACTTTACTATTAGTAATGTCCAAATTTGACCATCATCGCAACCAGCAGCTAAGCTCGCCAAGTTTGCCACTGCCAAGTTTCAATATAGCATTCCATCTACTCGCTAATGATGTTCAATTGGCAAAAAAACTAAACATAAAATACTAAATTGAAAACACTGTCCATTTTAGTTTAGTGTCACTGGGTGCTGTCACTGCATAAGTGTGATTATTTAACATTATGTAAACGAGCTGTTAGCAACAGCAGCAGCAACAGCAGCAGGGACACTGCAGGCAAAAAGTGTAACGTTGATTAAACGACAGTCGCTGATAAACTGAGGCGGAAAAGAAGAAGAAGTAACGAAGTAGAGGGCAGACCTTTGGAGGGCAAAAAACATGCTCAGTAATGCTGTTGATGAGCAAAAACTGTGGTACTGGGCGCTAGCAACAGTGAAAGTTAGCATATACATCCAACTTCATCATTAACGTTCTGTTTGCCGTTGACTTGAGATCGTTAGCTGTACGATCGCTGTTGCTGCTGCTACGGCTTCTCAAGGCTAAACTGATGAGGAGAGACCACCACCACCACCACAGTGTGCTGCTGTAATAGGCTGTGGTCGATGGCAAACATGCTAACACACACATTTGCAACGAAGGCTTTGCTTGTCAGTTTGCCCGCTTTTGCTGTTTCTGCTGTTGCTGCTGTTGCACCCCTCCAAACATTTTTCCCCTCTTCTTCTTTTTTTTCTCTCTCTTTTTGCACATAATCGCCATCTTTGCGTTGCTCTTCAGTCCGTCTGCCTGTCTGTCTGACTGCCTGCCTGCCTGTTGCTGTTACATTCAAAACCGTGTGTATATAAGCGGCCGGCATTTGCAGTGTTACGTCTGCTGTTTCTGCTGCTGCTGCTGTTGTTCTCACCTCTGCTGTTGTCAACCGCCGTCAACTTTTGCTTGAAACGGAATTTTTGGTTTCTCTATTTGATATACTCTACTTTTCATCAAAGTACTAATAAGATGGCATCCAACAAGCCCGTTCTTGGCTACTGGAACCTGCGAGGAGTAAGTTTGGTTTAAACAGTTTTAATAGCTTTACCTGGACATTGACAGATTAATTCAAACTCAAAATGTTTTTTTCTTACTCTAGATTGGCCAGCCAATCCGCCTGCTGCTCACCTACCTCGAGGTGGACTTTGAGGACAAGCAGTACGAGCTGACGGTGGAGAACAAGGGCGCTCCGTGGACGGCCGAAAAGTTCAGCCTCGGCTTGGACTTTCCCAATGTAAGTGTGACGCCTTAACAGCTTTAATGACCTCTACATTCCTCACCTTTGACCCCCCTTTATCTTTCTCCTTTTCTTAGCTGCCGTACTACATCGACGGTGACGTCAAGCTGACGCAGTCGCTGGCCATCATGCGCTACCTCGGTCGCAAGTTCAACGTGGCGGGCAGCAGCGAACCGGAGCGGGTGGCCATCAGCCTGGTGGAGCAGCAGGTCTACGATATGGTCATGGCCTTCGCCCGGGTCGCCTACGACGACAACTGCGAGAAGCTGAAGGTCGACTACCTCAAAAACCTGCCCACCTCGCTGAAGCAGCTGTCCGCCTTCCTCGGCGACAAACCGTTCGTCGCCGGGACGAACATCAGCTACGTCGACTTCTGGCTGTACGAGATGCTCTTCAAGCTGACCGTCTTCGTGCCGGAGGTCTTCAGCAAGGAGCACCACCCCGAGCTGGCCAATCTGACCAAGTTCGTGGAGCGGGTGGCCTCGCTGCCGCGCGTCGCCGCGTACATCAAGGCGAGCAAGCCGGCGCTCTTCAACGGCGTCATGGCCAAGTGGAATGCCACTGCCTAAATTGGACGTTGCTGACTTTTTCCTCTGTTTTTTTGCATTCAATAAAATCCTTTTTCACTCCTTGAAACCTCTATTTAGTTGTTGTTGTTGTTGTTGTTGTTTGCTTGTAATTTTGCTGTGTATTTTTGGCGTGTTTACGTGGTGTGTGTGCAAAGTAGTGAACAAAACAACATCGGTCACTGGGATAACAACAACAAGGAATGTGTGGTATTGGTGAAGCAACAGCCAATGGATAAAATGGCAAAACTTGAGGTCTGCTTGAGAACATCTTTTTTATAGCGGACATTAGAAATTCAGCCAAAAAATAGAAAAATTGCTGCTAATTTAGCGTCGCCTGGTGGTGGCGTTTGCTAGCACTTGAAGCACTAGATCTTTCTCTCTCTCTCTCTCTCTTGGTAACAACAAGCAGCTGTTTTTTCAACTCGACTCGCTGCCGCTCTTATTTCTCCTTTCTTTCTTTTGCTATTTTCTCTCTTTCTCACTCTCTGTGAGTTGATGTTTATTTACCAGTAGCAGTGTACTGCGCGTCGCACTGTGTCCACACTCTGTCCACACTGCTTTTTGATAATCACTTTGGTTTTTCTCTTCTTCTTTCCACCAAGCAACAAGTAAACATGATCTTCATTTTCTGATCAGTGTCACCCTGTGTGTGTGTGTGTTTGTCCATTTTAAGCAAGTTCAGATCAGCCAAACGACAGTAGTTTACTGCGAGTTGCATCTGTCACGCACACTGTTGCTGCTGTTGCTGCTACCTTGACAACACACAATGAAGTTGTGGAACTTTGGCGGCAGTTCCAGCAAGGACGACAGTAAGGGCGCCGGTACTGCGGCCAGCTCAGGCACTGATAACGCCTCTTCAGCTGAAGATGGTGACAAACAGAAAACTTCTTCACCTTCAGAAGAATCCTCTTCTTCGCCGGCTTACCTCTCGCCAAAGATGACCAACGGCCCGGCTGGACTAGGTAAACAACAAAACAGACAAATAAATTCCCTTCAAACTTTTGAGAAAAATAACAAAATTCACATGTTTTCTTCTTCCTTTCCTCCTTATAACTGATCAGGTGATCCCGATGACCGAACCCTTCGCAAGGTGGAGACAGAAGTGCTGGTGCCCAAACTGGTCCGTGAACGGGCCAAGAAGCTCAAGTGTGCCGATCTAAAGCAAGGTTTGTTGTTGTTGGCTTTCGGCTTATTTCTCTTTATCACTTATCACTTATCACTTATCATCATCATTATCGCTATCATCACCATCATCACCCTCATCACCAGACTTTGACCAGTGCTGTCTGGACCACGCGATGATGATGGTGGTCAATTGTCGCGACCAGAACCGCCGCTACCAGGAGTGCATGGCCAGCTGGTTCCACAACAAGGACTTCGTGGCGGAGTGCACCGAGATCTACCTGCAGCAACGGGCGGAGTTTCGCCGCACCGGCGTCAATCAGCAGAATCCTCGACGGGCGAAGAAGCAACGTGAGATGGAGGAGCAGCTCGCCTCGGCGACGGCCGCCGCCGCTGAGGCACTGTGAGATTACCGCTGTTGATAAGCTGCATAAACGTCCACTTTTTTGTGAAAGAGTTTCAACTGACAACTCTCCAAGTGATGCTCGCCAATTTACACCATTAACACGCCTTTACACTATCACTACTTTTTACTTCTTTCTCGCTTTCTCTCTTTACCTTGTTCTCAGCTTTTTTCACCCCTTTTTGAAGATCAATTTTTTTGCTATGATAACACTGGTATTTTTTAGCTGGTGTTTTTTCAAAAGTTTTTTTGTAAACACTTTTAACTATTGCTTCAGAGTGTCAGCTGAATTAAAAAACTAAATATTTTTATAAAATATACATTTCAACGTAATTAGCATTTTAAAGCAGTCAAAAGTTAGTCAAACAAACTATACGTTGACAAACACTTACTTAAGCGCAATCTAAGGGAGAAAAAACTTTGCAAAAAAATGAAAAAGCGGTTTTTCCACTGTTGCCCTGCCACTGCTACTGTCGCTGTCAGCGGTGTTGCCGCCGTTTTCTGCTGCTGCTGCTGCTGTTGTTGCCAGTCAAGCAAGAGCAGCACGTACCAATCGAGGTCATCAGTAGCGGCGGTGGCGGCGGTGGCGGCGGCGGTGATGTGTCCTGCCAAGTCTGATAATGTGTGCAGTGCCGACCACCGAGTGTTGCCAGGCACACACACACTGCTGCAGCCAGCGATAAAGTCAATCGTCAGCACTGGCCGGGGCATGGACTGCAGTGCCCCAATCTCCCTCTTTCCCTCTCCCTCTCCCTCTCCCTCGCTTTCTTTCCCCTTCCCCGATTGTTGCCCCAGCGCACTTCGTTGACGGTGGCAGCAGCAGCAGCAGCAGCAGCACTGTTCACCGTTGAGTTTTATTTTTGCTGGTGCACACTGTGTGTGTGTGTGTAAGTGTGTGTGTTGTTGTTGATGTTGCGCTGTTTGCGCTGCTGATCTGCACCTAGGTCGCAATAAAATACACAGACATTTTGTTGATTGCTAATTTGCTAATTTGCACATTTTCAAAGTTTTGTTTTGTTTTTGTCTATTTCATCAGCTGTTTCATCTTATTGTTTTTGTTTGTAAACAGGCGAAGGTTTTTATTTGTGTTTATTGCATTTAAAAACAAATTAATTTTTAAGTTTTTTTATATAATTTCAATTTGATTCAATTTAACTGAAAAAGGTAAAATTAATTAATCTTTTTTTGCTTACTTTGTATCCACAATGTATTAACTTTTTTATTTTTATTTTTTACTAGAAAGTTTTTTAAAAGTGAGTAAATGATGATAATGTATTAAAGTTTGCAAAAATCTAATATTTTTTTTACTTTATCAATTCAAAATATTAACACTAGCTACCTTTATATTTGAAACTAAAATCAATATCAAAATTTTCACAAGAATATTTTGCTGTCAAAATGTTGTTAAAAGCAAAACAAATACAAAAAATCAATAACACTGCATTTAAACTATGAAAACAATAATTTACAAGAACGCATATTCAAAATGATCACTGAAATTTTAACTTTCAACGTCAACTTTAACTTGAAACAAACTGAAAAGCCTTTAAACTTAACCAAATTAAACTCCAGTACATTCATTTCTTTACTGGCTCACAGATTTTGACTTGCCCATAAAAGATTTGACGTTTTTTCAGTTCAATTCAAGACAACACAATTCTAAATTTTTTACGTCTGCTTCGTCGTCGTTTTGTCTTCCACTGAATGAAAAAGGGCACAACACTGTCGTTCACCTTTTTTTTGTTGCAGCCTTGCACCATGGCCAGCGACCGACTTACTCAGCTGCAGGAGGCGGTCAACCTGCAGGCGGAGAACTTCACCAACTCCATTGGCATGCTCCAGCAGGTGGCCGAGAACTCCTCCTTTCCTGAGCTGGATAAGATGCTCGCCAATGCGGCAAAAGCTGAGGAGAAGAAAAGCGGGAGCGGCGCCTTTCTTTCTCGACCTTCATTCACCGCCACCACCACCTCTCATGACCCGTCCTCAGCAAACGCCCAGCTAGGTAATTCTCAAAATTCAAAGGGAACACATCACGAAAGTAGGGGTGAAAAAAGAAGTGCTCACAGCTACGCCTTAAATAATCATCATCATTATCCTCATCATCATCATCATGTCCCGAGCAGCAGCAAAAGCAATGGCGGCATTCTGCCGCCGCCACCACCACCGCCGCTGTTGTTTTCTGAAGCACCAAAGGAGGGCGATAAAAGCGCCAGCAGCAGCAGCAAAAACGGCAATGGCAATGACAGTTTTGCCACTCCCCTAAAGCCTGGCAGCTCTGAGATGAACAGCAATAGCAACAACAACAATAGCAACGGCGGTCGACAACAGCAAAGTGATCACCGTCATCATCATCATCATCAGCTTAGCAAGGAGAACTTTGGCGCCCTCTTTGCGAGGACGATCGCCCAGACGGCGAAGAACATTGACATGCTGATTGACTCGCTTCCGCCCACTGCTGAACAGCAGCAGCAGCAGCAACAACAACAGTCTTCCCAACAACCTTCCACCTCTTCTTCCTCTTTGTCTTCCTCGTCCTCATCCTCATCATCATCATCGTCTACCACCAACAGCACCACCACCACCACCACCGCCACCTCAACAGTCCCGAACCTGTGCAACCTTCCGCCAAGCGACCTGTACTCCCCTCAGCAGCAGCAGCAAAGTTCACTGCAGCCACCGCCCCCACCCCCACCACCACCTCCTCCTCCTCAACAACAAAGTTCTTCTCAAAATGTTTCTGCAGACCGGTTCTGCGCCGCCGCCTCCATTGAGAAGCTTGAGCTGGAGAATCAGGAATCCGCCGAGCAGCTGGAGGAGACGATTCACCGGGGCGAGCTGATGCTGGCGCGCATTCAGGAGGCACTGGCGGAGATTGCCGCCATCCAGCTCAAATCATCACAGCAGCACAGTTGGCAATAAAAACAAAACATAATAATACTTGCTTTTTGATTGCTGTCAAACTTGTTGGTAGACTGTTATTGAAAAAAGATCACAATAAGATCAGTGTGACTGAAAAGCGATATTAAAGAGGGGTTTTAATGCAGGGATTTTGTTTTTTTTCAGGTAGATGACTTGGTCCCCGCTTTTTGTCGATATTTTGTCAATACTCATTACATTTCAAATGAGTGTAAAAAACTTGTACACAAATGCCTGAAATATAAAGTAGAAAGTTCAAAAGGAAGTGAATAATAAGTGCTTACAAACAAGTGCTTACAGTGTGCGTAAAACAAATTAATATATTTTTTGACATTTTGTTTGTAATTAAAATAAAACTTGTAAAATATCTTGTAATTTGTGATTAAAAATTTTACATTGTTGCCTTAAATAACTTGTTAAAACTATTTTATTGTACGTTTGTTTTTTGTTTTAAGCATTAAGTTTAACTTATCAACAAACAAAGCCAATAAAATGAAAAAAGGTTTTCCGCTAAAACAAAAATTAAAAATCACATGTGTGGGACGCTAAAATAGTAACAAATTGGTATTAATTTGAGTTACAAATTAAACAAAAGTTTATTTTTGATGTATAAATTATTTATTTATTTTTACAAAAAAAAACAATTCTAGCTATTTGACTTTTTTATTTCATCTTATACTTAGAAGCTAAATATAATGTCCAGTGCAATTAAACGCAAAACTACATTTACATCAGAAACCTCATCAATTTTCTTTTTTCCTTTTTGTTTAACAAAATTCTCATCGGCCTAATTGTCCAGAAACTGCAAATGCAGAAACAGTAGCAGCATTCAAAAGAAAAACAGGCAGTCAATTGAAAATGTTTTTGACAAACCAGGAAAACAATTTTTGATTTTTCTAATTGTAAAAGTTGTTTGTCAGTTAATAACAAAAAAATAAATAATAAAAAATGTTTTTTAAATTAATGCTAAATAAAATAAATTACATTTTTCAACTTGTTTGTGTCACAAGTTTTTGAGGTTCCAGTTTTTCTAATTTAAAAAAATCTAAAAATATTCTTTTGTCTGCAAAGCACAAAACGACAATTCTTGAAATGCTAAATTTTGCCAAAAACAATCAAACGCAAGTCAAAAATAAACTAAAAACAAAAAATTAGTTCTGCAAAAAACAACTTTTAATTTTTATTAAATTTTTTATAGTAAATCAATTAAACAAAATTTTTTACAGTTTTTTCTGTAAGCCAATTCCTGGCTGTTTTTAAGAAAGTTTGTTAACTGCGATGGGCAAAAATGCAGTTAAAACTGAACACTGGTGGGAACACATGCACACAGACACACACACACACACACTTCAATTGAGCATTTGCTTGATAGCGTTTGTCCGCATCGCCAGGGACTGGATGCCTGGATGCCAGCCAAGTGCACTGGGACCTGGGTCTTTGGGGAGATGATCTCTCCTTTTTCTCGCTGTTTGTCTGCAACCTTTCCCTTCTTTCTTTCAGTCAATTGACACTGGGCTAACTGCTGCTGGGAGAGAAAGAGAACCAGGGCTCCTGCCCACGCTAAATGCTGCCAATTGTGGTCTCCCATTGAGCAGCAGCAGCAGCAGCAGTTTCACTTGATCAAAAAATGTGCACATCACATCTAATCGGCAGATCATTAATTACCAAAGGAGAAGTTTACAATGAAAGAGCAAAACGCCACTTAACACGGTGAAGACTTTCTCACGGGTTAAACATGAGGAGTTTTATTGAAAGCGACATTGAGTTTTCAAACACAACCTGGCATAATGTAAATTGAATTGGAAAACAACATTTGAGATCAAAGTAAAGTTTTAGTTTGTGTTTAGCTGGCTGTCAGTTTTAAACGCGGCAAACCGTCCTGTTCAATCGTGTTTGTAGAGTAGAGCAGACAAATGCCAGATGACCACACACACACACACACACACACACACACACACACACACACACACACACAC
>JAALOO010000188.1_pt1 | contig 54608 bp, 41 predicted proteins | sample 7257641 | NCBI WGS metagenome assembly JAALOO01 (sample SAMN14085613, study PRJNA598686) | mite metagenome | biome: ENVO:01001000; feature: ENVO:01001002; material: ENVO:01001226; isolation source: single female mite from University of Michigan culture on fish food culture... ...
CAGAGGGCGCCAGTAGTCCCTGCCCGTATTTGTCGCTCAGCAGCAAAGGCTCTAATTCGGAGCGGAGTTTCCTTCCACCAGAACGGGCGCTGACTCACGTAGACAATCTAGTGAAGTACATCACACAAATAAAAGCACTGATAGGGGATCAGCGGGGTGATTGGGGAGTGTGTGTGTTAAGTGATTGAGTGCAAAGTAGGGGAAGATGCTGGTGGTGATAAGCAGTTTAGAGAGGATAAGCAACCTGTTTTCTGTCTATTTTTCGCCTGTCTTTTTGAGTCAGTTGTACTGTATTGTTTAGAACAAAGGACATAGGTGTCTACAGCAATTATCTGGTTGAACTCTGGAGATGTCCGGTGTCCGGTGCTCACTGGTCATCTAACATCAGTTTAGTTGCTTCCTTATGAGTTGCCCCTTTTGCCCCGGTGAATCAATCTCTTTTTGAGGAAGTACAGAATTTTGCACTGAATCTCACTTACCGATTAAGCGGAAAATTAAAAATGTAGGCGGACAGAAGCGGTTCTTTACTCTTTTCTTTCTTTCTTTGAAAGGTAAGCCCAGCCAGGAAATAGTGATCCACAACGTGTGTGTCTGGTCACTGAATCCTGAAGTGAATTGAAGAGGCTGACCACTCTACCGAATTGAAAACCCGATCAATGCCCACTTTTGTTGTTTTTGATTTGATTTGACTTGAAAGCGGCGGCGGCGAACTCTTCCTTCTTCAGATCACTTTTCAAATCTTTCGGACACTACCTACTACCTGAAAGAGGAGAAATTTTTTATTTTTAGCGTGGGTGGTGGTGGTGATCGTTTTGAAGTACGGAATCGAAATTGTACGGCAATAAAAAGTTTTTGCCTACCCTCTGTACGGCTATTCTTTTTTATTCCTTTTTTGTTCTTCTTTTTTGCAGCAGCGGTCAGCCGGTCGGCCATTCCACTCTAATCGGCGACGGCAATTACAGTGTTACAAGAAGAATAAAAAGAATAAAATGAAGAAGAAGAAAAGGCAGCATAAAAAAAAGAACAGAAACCAGAAACTCCGCAGAGAGATGCTGGTAACTGTAAACTACGGCCAATTGAGCCCAACTGCTGCTGCTGCTTAAGTTGACTCCCACGCACTTCTCATCTTTTCTTCTTCTTCTTCTTCTTCTTCTTCTTTTCTTTTCTTCTTCTTCCGAGATATCATTCATTCATTCATTTTTCTTCTTTCTGCTACTGCTAATTGAAAGCAAAGTAATAGAGCACCAACCAAGAAGAAGAAGAAGATGATGATGATGGTGCTCAACTTTCCCGCACATGGCGACTTACTTTTTTAGTAGCCAAATTAAGCGTGGAACATGGACAAAGGAGCATGCACATTCCAGCGCGCGCACACACACACACCGAAAACGAGTTAGAACTGGAATACTTGCCGTACTTCTGCCGTACAGTGCATGGCGCACTGCCGGGTTACCAGCAGCAGCAGCAGCAGCAGTTTGTATTCCCTTCTAAATTGGGATCATCAATTGGCGAAAGGCCATGGCCACCTTACTTCTAAATCCGTCACTCTGCTGTCCACCAACACCCGTTTGAGGGTCCGCTTGGGGACACTCTGATTCCTTCTGATTCCTGCTTGCTGTACCTTCATTTAATTAGAGTGATTTAGTTACGCACGAAGACGATGATGATGATGATGATGATGATGGACAATCTCATTTGCATTCCCTTCCAGCGGACAGGGCACACACACACAGGTGTACAACAGCAGTAGTGAAGAATTTGTACAGCAGCAGAAGCAGCAGCAGCTGTTCCGTCGTCTACTCGCAAATCAGAAACCTACGCAAACGGATTTTTTTCCCTTCATTTAGATTCTCTGTCTACCTGATCGCCTTTGCTCAAGCTGGCCAAAGGCGGTTTGAGTAATGAATTTCCATTGTGGATTCTTTTTGTGCTCATTCATTCACGAGAAAAAAAAAGGATAGAAAAATTGAAGAGGATTTTGCAATTTGCCCACTCAGCCTTGAGCGATCAGCATCATCAGCATCATTTCTATTTAGAGCGCTTTTAGAGCCGCTTTGTCCCTCAGCCAAAAATGCTGGATCTATTGTTATCTTTTCTAGTCAATTTTCAACAAACAAAACAAAAAACTGCCCTTGTATCATTCAAAATGTCACTTGAGGCGAATCACCTGACGAAATTTTCGCCAGCAAAACACAGCCAAAACAACCACACATTTTCCTATCAATTTGCCAGTTTACATACACCTAACCAGTTAATCAATCGAAAAATCAATCAAGTGAAGGGAAAAGGGGCTAGGAACACAAAAAATTGGCTCAACAGCCGCCGCCATCAATGATATGGAAACCGAAGGAGAGAAACAACCATTGAAAGAGGAGAAAGTTCTACAACTCACTCACTCCATTCACTCAATCTCCCGCTCAAATCAATCTACATCTCGTAATTAGTGCAACCGACAGCATAAACACAGAAAAAGAAAGAGAGAGAGAGAGAGAGAGAGAAAGTAGTGATAATAAGATAAAGGAAAGACGACTAACAACAAAAAAAAGTTAGCAGGCGGAGGGCACCGAGTGGGCTTGCACTTGACAAAAAAAATGAGGGGAGGATTCGCACTATTTTCTTGGCGATCTGTCAAATTTTCCCATCTAGGTTGGAAAGGGAGGAAATGCTGGCGACGGTGGTGGTGGTGGTGGTGGTGGTGGTGAAAAGTCTGGAAAGTAGGATAGGATGAACGTCTAGTCCAGGGTCCGAGTTGTTTGTATTCATTTGTTACTTGTACGGCAGTGTTTCCACTTGGCGAGCAGGTCTCCTCTCTCCTCTCCTGTCTTATCACTCATCTACACTCCAACTTGGACCAACTGTCAAGTGTCTCCTCCAAGGCTTCCACAGAAAGAAAAGAGATCTATTTTTGGCCGGTAGTATTTTTTCAGCCATCATCACCATCATCACCAGCAGCAGCAGTTATCATTGCACTTACACATCAGCAGCAGTGGCCACACTTCCCCTCGATACTGAGAAGCAGAGACTGTTGTACAATAGTTGTACAACAGAAACACCACTAATTGACAACTATTTGATGCGACGGCAGATGAGAAAAGAAAAGAAAAAAGTGCACTACTGGCGTGATTGTACGGCTTGTGTACGGCGGCGGCGGTGCTGTAGTAAACACAAATAATCACAAAGCATAACTCTACACGTCGACAAAGTTGTAGAGCTTCCGATTACCCTAATCACACTGTGTTACTGTGTAGAGTAATGTCTGCTTTAATGAGTGCGTTAAGTAACCGATTGGTTCTGTTTGTGTATCACTATTGTTGCCGTAATTATTAAGAAGAAGAAGATGAAGAGGTGTTCAGATCAGGAGAGTTCAAGGACCGGCCGTCTTAAGTAGTAGTGGTAGTGGTAGTGGTAGGCGTGCCGTGGTGGTAGTGGTAGTACATCAGAGGCACCGGCGCCACGCCCCGCCTCCTCCTCTCCCCGTTCACCTCCGCCTCAATGACGGGATTGAGCTGGGCGGCGGTGGCCGCCGCCAGTCGGCGCTGAATGGACCGCCGGTAGGAGAAGCGGCTACTGCGCACCCGGCGGCAGTCCTCGTAGTAGCCACCGCCGGAGTCCACCTGGGTGGAAAGAGCCGCGTAGAGGACCGTCTCCGCCCCCTCTTCAGGGGAGCGAAATAGAAGCTGGGCGACGAGGGGAAACCGCCGCACCCACCAGACGTTCTCGTAGAGGGCGGTATTGACGACGCCCGGGTGGAGGGTGTTCACCAGGACCGAGGGAGGATTATCTTCTTGGTTTTCATGCTCCTTAAGCCATTCAGCCAGCCAGTAGGTGTGCATGAGGATGGCCAGCTTGGACTGTGCGTAGGCGTGGTAGGGCGAGTAGGGGCTGGCCCGGGATTGCAGGTCCTCGAGGAAGAGGTCTCGGGCGTAGTGCGTCGAGGAGGAGACGTTGACGATGCGAGAGGGATGCGTGTTGTGCTTGGAACTCCCGTTAACAGATCCTCTCTGAAGGGCAGGCAGGAGGAGCCAGGTGAGGAGGGCGTGTGCGAGGTAGTTGACCTGGTAGTGCTCCTCGAAGCCGTCCTCCGTGTAGGCCAGCGGCACGTACATGACGCCGGCGTTGTTCACCAGCAGGCTAAGCCGACCACCAAAGCGGTCGGTGAGGTGCTCCGCAAAGCGACACACCGCCCCCAGGTCGCGCAGGTCAATCTGGTAGATGTGTAGGCGGTCTTCATCATCAAGCTTATCATCATTCTCTTTATCACAGCTGTCGTCATCGCCGCAGTCTTTTTCTGCAGTCAGTTTTTCGCCATTTCGAATTCGCTCCGCCAGCTGCTCCCGCTCCGGGGGCGTCAGTCCGTGGGCGGTGACCACCACCGTGGCACCTCGCCGATAGAGTTCAGTGGCCACGGAGAGGCCAATGCCACGGCTGCCACCGGTGACGACGGCCACGTAGCCTGGAGGGAGGCGTTCCGGAATGTCCGGAATATGGTCAGCAATACCATCAGCAGCAGCAGCAGTCCTGCCGCCGAGGTTACGAACCCGCCTGGAGAGCTTCCGATGCAGCTCCACCAGGAGGTATTTGGTGGCGAGCCAGTACAGCTGAATGGTGGTGAAGAGGAGGAAGGCCCAGGTGACCAGGCGGTGCGGCAGCAGGCGGTAGAGGGTCACCCAGAGGAGGTAGTCAGAGAGGGCGACCAGCGAGGAGAGGCGAGGCCATTCGAAGGCTCGAAACGGGGCTGGAGATGAGGGTGATGGAGGTGGTGGTGAGGGTGAGGCTGCTTCACCCTCGGGTGAGGAAGAAGGAGAAGAGGATGACATGCTTCGAGGTGTTTGCCGAACAGTTGTTTGTTGTTATCTTTTCTGATATTCACTGGTGATGATGGTAAGCAATGTGTGCGTTTGTGTTTGAGCAGGCTAGGTACAGCTCAGCTGATTTTGGGTACTGTCTCTGTGCACTGTAGACTGATGTAAACAAGACTGAGCTGACTGTGTGTAGCAGAGGCAGCAGCCGAGGCAACGGCGACAGAGGCAGCAGCAGCGGCGGTGAAGTTCACACACTGTGTGTAATGGTTGCAGTACAGTTTGGCTGATGATGATGATGACTGTGCACTGCACTGCAAATGCCTCCCTCTCTTCACGTGTCTGATGTTCGAACTTGCCTTCTTTCCTTGTCTTCTTTTCCCACCCCTCTTTTCCTTAGCAGCAGCAGCAGCAGCTACTTTGGTACTTTCTTTCACTGGTTAATTATTTTTTTAGCAGTTGGTGAAGCCCAATTGTACAAAAAGGTGCTGCTGGTGCTAGGGAAGTAAACCGGTACACCCAAATATGACTGGAAAGGCCGACTGACAGACAGACAGACTGCCAGCCAGCCAGACAGAAGGTGATATCCCCGATTTGGCTGGAGGAAAGTGTTGCCAGTAACGATGATGATGATGATGATGAACAAGAGCTGATCAAGAGTGAGCGAAGTGAGTGAAGTGTCCAATCGAAGTGGCACATCGACCGCTGCCATCAACCCCAATAACCATCACCATCATCATCGTCACCACCGTCATCGTCATCAGAGCAAGTAGTCACCGGTTTTGCTGGTGGTGGTGGTGCTGAAGATGAGATTGAGAGTGAGAGTTCGCAGAGCGGTCTATCTTTCGAGTCAACTTCAGTACAGCGAATTATAAGTTCTAGCAGTCCTTCCTTCTCTTCCTTTAGAGGGTCTTTGGCTACAAACGGCTCAGAGAGTGAGAGATGGAGGTTAGTATTAGGTCGCCGCTGTTCAGAGCTGAGTATTTCCTTCTAGCTCTTTCGCCTGTGTCAAATATAATCGTTTGCCTGACTATGATGTGTGCTTCTGTGTTTCGGTATCTCTGTAGGTCGCACATAGCAACCACTACTTTTGCCACCACCATAAAGTATCACTGTTTCCTCCCTCTTCTCATCTCCATCATCTCCACCATCATCATCTTCTTTTTGGTCTGTTTGTTTACTCGCTGGCACAACGAGATTTGATAGCAATCGATGATGATGGTGATGGTGATGGTGATGATGATGAAGATGGCGAAGAAGATGGTGAGGATGAGGATGAGGATGAATGAAGAGAGCGATCGCTAGCCAGCCAGTCGTCAGCCAGCCAGTCTGCGGCCTCAAGACGAAAGCGAGAGCGACGTGACTTCTTCAAGGCGAACATCGACATACTTTTTTTCCTGCCTGGACTTTCTCTCTCTCTCTCACCACTCAACTTTGAAGGTGCCTGCTGCTGTCTGCTGGTGGTGGTGGTGGTGGTGGTGATGGTGATGATGATGCGGTGGTGGTCGTCGGGGTCGTGGTCGTGTCTGGAGAAAAAGGAAAGGAGTCGGGGCAAGGAAAAGTTGTTGCCGTTGGTGGTGGTGGTGGTGGTGGTGGTGGTGTCCTGTTTTTCATCTGTACAAAGGCAGACAGCAGACAGCAGACATGTTCTTCTTCTACTCCGTTTTCCCTTTCTCTAATCACCATCTTCCCATTCAGTTTGATATAATTACTAGTAGTACTAGCTCTATTCTAGCTCTTGGGAAAGGAAAAGTGCCAGACGACAGCTGCTGCTGCTGATGATGCTTTTCTTCTGGCCGCTGGCCAGCCAGACTTTGAACGGGTAGTGGTGGTTGTTGTTGTTATGGGCAATATCAGCCTTGGCGAATTATAACTTGCCTCATGATGTTCTTCTTCTTCTTCTTCTTCTTCCTCTTCTTCTCCTGCAGTCTTATTTATTTATACTTTCCAGCTCTTGTGACTGTTTCTGGCTGTCTGATTGTCTGTCTGGACAAGACTGGCAATACATTGACTATTTGTTGTTGTTGTTGGTTTTTCTTTTCTTCTTCTTCGTCTTCTTGCTGTTGCCTACTACTGCTGCCTGCTGCCCCTTTGATGTCTCCCAGCGATACCGTCGTCGATGTAACACACAGTACTGATACTGTGTGTTATTTGCTGGCTGCAACACTAATTTGCAGTGTTCTTGTCGCTACTACTTCGAAGGGGTGGTGGTGACTGGTTACATTGATAACAAGCAGGCAAACAAACAAACATTATGGGTAATAATATATGGTAATGATCTTCTAGGAGCTACAAAAAACTAACTCAGTAGCAGCAAACAGGTGCCCCCAACTTTCCCTCAAGTAATAAAAAATCAGCCACAAAAAATGTACCTCTTTTTGTTCTTATCGCAGCACACTTCCTCAAGAAAGAAACTGATCACCTTGAGAAGCAAAAGGAGGCAGATAAGTGAGGGTAGGCAAACAAAAAGGAAAAAGAGAGAGAGAGAGAGAGAGAGAGAGAGGAAGAAGGAAAAAAGTGGCCAGAAAAGAGTAAAAAGAGCAGGCATGGTAACCAGACAAGAGGTTTCTGGTTACCATGCTCAGCTCAGCAAATGAACGAAAATGAACGAAATTGAACTAAAAATTACCAGAAATAGAACGCAAAAAAAGGAAGGCTTTTTGTGAATGAATCACCTTTCTCTCTCTCTCTCCCTCATCCAAAATTAGACCGCCAATACCAAGAAATATCATCGGAAACATTGGACAGCATAAAAGCAAAAAGCGAGAGAAATCAATTCCTCCTAAAGCAAAGAACAGTGGCAATGTGCCGATGATGCCGCTTCAATTAGCGCCAAAAAGACCTCTCTCTCTCTCTCTCCCTCTTTCGCCGCTCTTTTGCCGGCGCCCGTTTCGGTGCTGTCTGGCGCTTTCTGAAGCTCGGTGGAGGCTGCTGCTGCTGTCTCTGCTCTATCCTAACTGACTGGCGTCTGTCTTCGATGGTGTGCAGCAGCAGCAGCCAAGTAAAGTAAAGCAAAGTGTCTGCCGCAGAGAGTGGAGAGGCTCCCCTGTTGCAGCTGCTGCTGCTGCTGCAGTTGCGCCGGCCGCTGTCGCCGCGCCGAGCCGAGTATAAAAGCGCCGCCGATTATCACCGATCCGTCCAGACATCACCCACTGTCCGATCAGAAAGCCACCTTCCCTAAATAAGAAAAAAGAAAGAAAAAACTTCAAAGAAGTCACTTACCGATTTATACATTCTATCATCACTGCTACAACTTTTTTGCTTTTGCCTCTGTGTTTCTTCCATTCACGAATTATTCTTCTTTGCTATTCGAATTCTTTTTTACACTTTGTTGCACCTGTTGTGTGCCGCCTCTCCAGTCTTCAAGTTATCATCAGATTTTTTATCAACTTATTTTTTTCTCTTGAATTATTCTCTCCTTGGTAAGTTTCCCCTTCTTTGCCATTTTCAGTATTTTCCCAGCCATTTCCGTTTTCCGCCCAGCAGCAGTAGCGGTAGTGGTAGTTTGTGCGCGCTGTCGCCACTTCTGATAATCTTGACAGTTAGTTGACAGGACCTGACAGACAGATAGGAGGAGGAGGAGGAAAAAAGAAAGAGGAAAGAAACTGAATGAAAAGTTCCATTCATACCACTTACCACTGCAATGCCACCGGTGAAGACCGGTGGTGGTGGTGGTGGTGGTGACGGTGGTGATGATGATGGTGGCGGTGGTGATGATCACCACCTCCCTCCTCTTCTTCCTCTTATCACCTCTCTCGTTATTGCACTCCTTTCATTGACGCTGGACACTGAATCAAAAACGATTGCCAGAGGCGATCCTCTTCTTCTCTGTTATTGCAGTCCCCCCCCCCCTTTTAAAACGTATTAGTAACGATTAGTGGAGTTGCGCACAGAGTTTTGCCGTAAAACTGTGTAGAGAGCCCTTTGGCAGTCATTCACCTGCTGCTGCTCATTCAATTAGCTTCTTCGTTGAGAAAAAAATCAAAGGAGACGATGATGATGATTTCACAAGAAGTGGTAGTAGTGGTAGTAATCATCTCTACTACTACTACTACTACAGCTTGCGATCGGCGGATGCTGATATTGAGGTGAACTGGTGCAAAAGACGAAGAAGAGGCCGCAAAGAAATGAGGTGATAGCCTAAAGGGGGTGATGCACTGACGATGTCCTCTCTCCAGCGGTTTATCACCGATCTTTACTGTGCCTTTCTGTCTGTCTGTCTGAAGAGCCTGCTGGCCTTTAGAGATAAAAAAAATTTAGGCAATGCAGTGCTAGAGCCAGCTTAGCTCTTCAATTTGTGCCTCAGGAGACTTTTTTTCTTGTAGCTTCGTTGAAGAGTTTGAGGTGCTGTGGCAGCAGTTGCAGTGGTGGCTATTTAAAGGCCGATTCTCAGCACTTCTTTTAGCATTCTGCAATTCTTGCGATTCTACTTCAGATTCTGACCTTCCTTCCTCTTCACAGAACTTCCCCTTCTCTTGAAGCTATTTAAAACCAATATCTTCAGCCTCACAATGAACAGCAGACAACCGATGTTTGCTGGCCTGGCCACGCTGGCCACCACCACCACCTTCCTCCTCCTCCTCCTGGCCACCACTTTCGGCCCCCATCATTCCCATTCAGGCGTCCACTGCAGTCCCATCAACAGTGCCAATGGCAATGTCAATGGCGGCAATGTCTTCAAGAGCAGTGCAAATCCGCTGCCACCGCCGCAACCGGCGATGACCGCTCGCTTCAGCCACCGCCTGGGCCCGGTCCTCAGTCCACGAGGCTTCTCAGAGTACTTTCTTCGTGCCACTCGGGTAAGTCAATTCAAATGTTCAAATCTTCAAGCTTTTCTCATAAAATTTTCCTCTATTTTGCAGGACAAACTCCCCGAAAACTCCATCTCGAGCAACACCGGCGCCGGCTCGAGCACCATCAGCGAATCGGCGGAGCAGGCCAAGGTTAGCAGCAGCAACAGTCAAAGTTCAGGAAAGAAGAGTCCCATGCTGGCCGAGGCCTACCTCGTCTTCAAGTCGCGACCACCTGTTGAGGTGGCGCTGATGGAGAACTCCCGCTACGTGCTCGAGTGTGAGGTGAGCGGCAGTCCGCTGCCTCGCGTCCACTGGGAGCGAAACGGCGAGCGGGTGTACCAGGTAAGCCTTCTTCAAGTGTTTCTTCTTAAAAACGTCCTAAAACTTCTCACTTTCTTCCTAGAGCACCGCCGACATCGAGGAGAGCGTCCGTCGAAGCGTTCTGGGCGGCAGCAGTTCTTCTGCCCATCCAGCTCACCCTCACTCCATTTCCCACGCCGCCCACTCGGGCATCAAGCTGAGCATGATCAAGAGTCGCCTCTTCCTCGACTGCCTGACGCCCGCCCAGCAGGGCGAGTACAAGTGCGTCGGCAGCAGCGAGCACCAGCGAGTGGCCGCCATCACCACGCTGAGGACAGTTCCCTTCAGTTCAATTGCCCGAGAGGAGGAGACCTTTGGGGGAAACGCAATTGACAGTCGGGTGAAGGCGGTCAGCGAGATGGACCTGGCGAGGGCCCGCTGCCAGGAGAGGAAGCTGCTCGGTAAGTGTTGTACTTTTTCCTTCTTTTTGAAGCTTTGAGGATTTTTGAGCGTGAGAGATCGTAGGAAGACATCGTTTTGCACTTTAGGCTAGACTTCTACCACTTCTTCTTTGCTTTGCTTTGCTTTGCTTTGCCGTACAATCGCCACCGTCCTCTTTTTGTTCATGTGACTTCATGACACCGGTATCTTCCCCCCTTCCCTTCCCTCCCTTTGATTGTCGGCAATTGGCTCCCACTTATGTCTTGTCTTCGTTTCGTTTCGTTCCTTCTCCGTGACAAAGAGTGGTGAGTGGTGATAAGTGGTGATGGTGATGGTACCTCTCATTTCGGTGAGATATCACCCCATCACTGTCACCACCACCACTGGTTCAGACTGGGGAAAAGGGAGGAGGGGGTGCGCTTTTGTTCTTCTTTTTTCTTGTTCTCACCACCACCACCAGCACCACCACAATCAAAAGTTTTGCAATCACTGTCTTTCTTCAGTTTTGCCACCACCGTCTAAAGGACATTGGGGATTTTCAAGGTTAGTGCTCCACGTAGTCGTCGTCGTCGTCGTGCTCCAGAGCGCCCATCAATTTAGCTGAACGTCGTCGTGGCCATTATGAAATACGTGTCCAAATTTGCCAGCATATCACCACCACCACCACGGCAGTGATTTGTGGGGTGATGATGTGCACAAGAAGCACCTCAACAGCATCAGCTGCCAAACTGTACTGAACAAACCATCACCCTCTTTAGTGTTGTCTTGCACAATGGCTCACCCTCCTCATTATCACTGATTGATCAACACCGTTGATGATGATGATGTTTTCGCTTTCAGCCGATTCAGACCGTCGATAAAAAGAAATGAACTAAAGCGAGAGAGAGGGAGAAGAAGTGCAAACGCAGTGATTAATATTAGCAGCGGAAGCTTTAGCCGAGCAAAGTCCACACTTTTCAAACTTATCTTTTAACCTTCTCCTTTCTCTCTTCTTTTCTTCTTCTCCTCTCTTCAGGCGGCGGCACCCCGGCCCGCATCTACGAGTGGACGCAGACGGTGCTGGAGAACATCGGCCAGGAGGTGGTGATCCGCTGTCGGGCGACCGGAAGTCCCAAACCGGCCATCAGCTGGCTGGCCAATGAGAGGACCATTGAGCTGTCCACTTCCGCTTCCTCCTCTTCCTCTTCATCTTCTTCTTCAGACCAAGAGTCCTCCACTTCACTGCCCAGCAAGTACGCCGTCCTCCCCTCGGGCGACCTGCTGATCCGCAACGCCACCTTCGAGGACATGGGCAAGTACACCTGCACGGCCAGCAACATGCACGGCACCGACACCGTCGACAAGATCTTCTTCTACCCCACTGAGCCGGTAAGTCCTTTTCTCTTCTTGAACCTTTTCTGAAAGCCTTTTTCTAACTCCATTGCTTTTCAGGACGAGAGCTCCGAGGAGAGTACTGCGTAATAAGTTTTCCTGCAAAAGAAAGAACAAAAAGTAGAAATACACATGAGCTGCTGCAAAACCAAAACCCAAACCAAAAATTGAGCCCTTCCCAGCCCACCACCACCACCACCACTCCCACTTACCTCATTCATCTTCTCTTCTTACCTTCCTTATTTCGTTTCACCCCCACTTCTTCCTCTTCCTGCCATCAACTTCTCCTTCTTCATCCCATCGGCAAACACGGTCGACACCCACTCATAATTCTTATTTATTTGGCATTACATTGTTTTGTTCATTTCATTTCATTTCCTTTTCTTCTTCTTCTTCTTTTTCACCTTCTTACCTTTTTACACCTCCTCCACTTATGCGCAGCTTTGATGGTCGGTCACACCTTTCCTACTACTCATCATTTTCCTTCTCCTCCTCCTTATGATCAGTATTATGGCTTCCTCTTCTCTTTACTCTTCTTTTTCGTTTGCTGCACACACACACACCAACTTTTTGTAGTCATTACTTTTGTAGAATATTCGCATTCACACCCCTACACATCCCTCATTAATATATACTTACTCTCTCTCTCTCTCTCTCTCTCTCTTGTTCAATTCTTATCAATATCCTTTTCTTATCATTATTATTATTAATTAAAATAGCAAAGCATTGACATTTTTAAAAAAGGACTGAACTCTTATAATTTGTTGCCTCTTTTGCGTGAGAGAGATTCATTTGAATTGCATCGTTTTGGATTATTTAGCGAAGCAGTGCTTAGGCACGCGCGAGGTTTAACATTGGAGTTTGCTGCGATTTGGTAATGTGTGTTTGGTAATGTGTGCGCGTGTGCGCCCGCTTTATCTTAGCTCATACCGTCGCTCGCCGACCGCCCTCAAGCTGGCCACCAGCTCCCGGGCCACCTTCAGGTCCCTGTGGTGGTAGGCAATCTCCAGCTTGAGGTGGGCGTCGTCCATGGCCAGCGGCAGGTAGTCGGCGGTCATGCTCGGTCGCGGGTGACTGAGGTGGTGCTGCCGACGGAGGGGCTCCAGCTCGGCCGCCAGGGCGCCGTACTGCCCGGGAGGAATGAAGAGCCGACCGAGGGAGGGGGGCACCTGGGGGTACGGTGGTGGTGGTGGTGGTGGTGATAATGATGGCGGCGGTGGTGGCAGCTGCTCCACAGGCGGCAGTATCTGCCCAGCCGAAGGAGGCTCTTGACTAGTGGTGAGAGAAGCCGCCGCCGGCGGAGGATTCTCTGCAGGCTTTGGCAGAGCAAGATCCTGCTGAGGCGACGGCTCCTGCTTCGCCGGCTCTGATGATGTCTCCGCTGTGGCTGTTGTTGCTGATGATGTTTCGGCTGCTGCTAGTGTTTCTGCCTCCACAGTTCCACTGGCCTCAGTCTTTACAATGGCCTCAGCGGAGGTGGTGGTGGTGGACTTCTCTGAAGACTGCTCAGCAGAAGCTGCAGAAGGGTCAGCTGCAGAGCTGCTGCTGTCGACCGGTGTTGTTGCACTTGCAGTCGCATCAACGACCGCCGCCATGGGAGTCATCGTAGTCGTTGTGGTCGTCGTCGTAGCTTCCTCCTCTTCAGTTTTCACTTCGGTAGTGGTCGTCAACGAGCCGCTACCGCTACCACCACCACCACCGCCAGTTACATTTCCAATCACCGAATCATCAGACTTGATTGCATCTGAAGTGGAAGTGGGAGTAGTGGTAACCGTAGCTGCAGTGGAAGTGGTGGTCGTGGTAGTGGTGATAGCCGAATCAGGAGCTGCCGTTGTCGTGGTCGTAGCAGGAGCTACATCAGCTACGGCTGCATCGACAGCGGAAGCAGTCGAGGGCGCACAGGCCTCAAAGGCCGAGCCGAGGCCGCCACCGCCCACCACCATCAACTGCTGATTGTGGTTGTGGTTTTGGTTGTTGTGGTTCGGTGGGCCTGTGGGCGTGGTGGTGCTGGTGGCCGCCGCCGCCACCACCTCCTCCTGCACACTGAAGGCGCCATAGTTCTCCGGCGAGGCGGCCGTCAGCGTGGAGCTGCTGGTGTGCAGGTCCCGGGCCTCCTGCGCCTCCATCAGCGCGTCCAACTTATCCAACTTCGCCCGAATCAGCACCAGGCGCACCTCCAGATCAGTTCGTCGCCTGAGAAGCTCCGGGTCGACGATGCCGTCCACGTCCTCCTCCTCTTCCACCTTTTCCTCCTCCTTCTTCTCTTCCTCCTCTTTCTCCTTCTCCTTGTCCTCCATCTTTTCGTCTTCTTTCTTTTCTTCGGCAGCCTTCTCTCCTTCTCCCTCGCCTTCTTTTGCCTCATCCTCTTCCTTTTTCTCCTCCTCCTTCTCCTTCTCCTTGGCCGGCTGGCCAGCGGCGGCGGCGGCGGCGGCGGCACGCTCCCGTCTACTTTCGGCAATCTGCACGGTGATCGAGTGCCAGCACCGCAGCACATCGAGCACCGCCGCCGAGAGCACACTGGACGCCTGCTCCAGGTCCTCCTTCGAGTAGTAGTTCACGTGAAGGTGGTCATCGTCGACTTCCTCCTCCACTTCTACCTCCACAACTTCCTCCTGCGGTGTGGCCTGCTGGGGCAGCTGCTGCTGCTGCTGCTGTTGTGGGTAAGGAAGCTGCTGCTGCTGATGTTGATGATTGTGGTGCTGGTGGTGGTGATAATACTGCGGCAGCGGCCGGGACGCCGGCACGTGGTACTCCGGCAAAAAGACCGGATTGAGGGCCTTCTTCAGGCTGTGGTTCAGCTGGTAGGAGGGGCGCTGCGAGCGGACGGCATTCGGCGGGTGCTTGCAAAACGTGCAAAACTGTGGTGGTGGTGGTGGTGGTGGTGGTGGAAAAAACAGAATGAATAAAAATGACACTTCTATTTCCCAACAACAACACCACTTACATAGCCATCGACGGGCACCTGTTCGGCGGCGGTGAAGCCCATGCAGAGGCCGTGCTGCCAGGAGAGACAGTGCTGAAAAGATGAAAACAAAACATTAGTTTTATAAAGCAAAGTTTTTACACCTTTCTTCCACTTACCTCACACTGCACCATCAGCCCGTTCTCCTCGCGCACCGTACAGACGCACTTGACAATCTCCTCAATGTCATCATTCTCGTGCATGTCCGCAATGAGGCGCGCGTCCTGCGGGTTAAAGGGCAGCACCGTATCGGGGAGGGGCTGCTGCTGCTGCCCCTGATGATGATGTTGTTGATGATGGTGGTGCCAGCCGCCTCTAAAGCTGCCTCGCTTCGAGGCCGCTGCCGAAATAGCCGACGCCCGTGGCTCCGGGTAGTAGAAGTAGGGATTGACGCTGGGCGGCGCCGCCCGGTCCGCGTTGGCGCTGGCCATAAACTCGCCGCTCTTGGTGCGCTTCGGAAGGGGCGAGCCGGCCAGCGACCGGCGGCCGCCCTTGCTCCGTCGCTTTCGTTGTCCATGTTCGCTGGGAGTGCTGCTGGTGGTCCGCTTGCTGGGCAGACCGGCAATGACGGGAAGTGCCGCCGCTGCTGCTGCTGATGATGGTAACTGAGCAGCAGCAGAAGTTGCGGGAACTGCTGCTGCTGCTGCTGCGGCGGCATTTCCCGCCTCAGGCGACTCTTGAACCGTGGGCAGATGATCACCGTTGGCTGCTGATGCCGATGTTGAAGATGTGGCCACCGCCGTCATTCCCGTCCCTCCGCTGCTGCTCGAATCATAAGTGGTGTCCTCAGTGGAACTCGAGGCTACTAGGGTGTGAGTGGAAGTGGCGGAAGTGGTGGCAGTGACAGTAAAGGTCACTTCGGTTCTCTTATGGTGATGATGGTGGTGGTGATGAGTTGAGGAGGAGCGGCGCTCCCCCTTCTCCTCCGTCGGGTGGTAGTGCTTGTTGTGCTGCAGTAGAAGGCTGGGGGAAAGAGGTAAAAAACGTTAACAACTTTTTATCAAAAATTTAAAAATGAAATGCAGCTCACCTCTCCTTGCGAAAGCCCTTGCTGCAGACGTCACAGATGAAGGCATTGTGGTTGGTGGGATTGGCGGCAAAGGACTCCGCCTGAGGCTTGGGCAGCGGCGCCGGCGGCGGCAGTCGGTCGCCCTCATAGTCCGCCGGCATCTTCTCCACCGTCGCCAGCTTCACCTTCTTTCGGTAGCCGTCGTTGAAGTAGACGTGGCAGTTGTCGTCCACTATCTTTATGATCTTCGCCGGGTAGAACTAGAGTTGGAGGAGTGGAAAAGGTGAGGAAAGGTCAATTAGAAATAGCACTGAAAAAAGAATGAACAAGAGCTTACCTTTGAATCGGTCCATCGAGCGAGCACCTCATCGCCCACCTGAAACGCCTTCTCCGCCTCTTTGCTCTTGCTCGACTCGGTGATCACCCGAACCTTGTCAGAGTCCATGGGGAACCACTCGTCGAAGCGGGCGCTAGGAGCGGAAAGAGAGGAGAAAAGATATGATGAAATGTGAGTCAATGAGAGTCGGAAAACAACAGCAAAGGTGTGAAAGATGAGACAGCAATAGCGAGCGTGAAATAAAACTGGCGCTTATAGCAATGCAAGCAGACGATTCTAAAACTACCTTCAAAAGAAAAATAGAGGATTCTAGGAGTGGTGGCGGCAACAAAAAGAGCAAAACAAATCAGAGCATGTGAAAAGTGAGATGAGGAAAGAGCCGGCCGTCAAAGAGAGAGAGAGAGAAATCGATTGAAGCGAACCGTCGCCAAGACGATTGTTTACGGCGCTTCTGGGTTCTTACCTCACACACAGACAGTCGCCGCCACCAAACAACAGAAGCAGCAGCAGAAAAGTAGTCAGGTGAAAGAAGTCTAATAATCGGTTCTGAGCACTTAATGCTAATGGAGAAGGAAACAAACTGGTTTCTTCAAAGACAAGCTCTCGCAGTGCTAGCTAGCAAGACGGCAGGCGCTGGTGGTAAACATCGTGCACCGAAGCAGGCAGTAAACAAAAACGCGAATATCTATCGATAGGCGACGGCATCGATGCGGAGGGCGCGCTCGCCCATCATCGTTATCACCGCTGCTGCCGAAGTCGCAGCACAGAATTTAGTCAGCTGTTTCAGCTGAATTGCGTCATCATGCTAATAAAAACCCCTCCTCCTGTTTCTCGATGTTCACTTACCTCCACCGCTGAAAGTGAATGAGCAGCTCCTGGTCCTTCATCTCGAGGATCTTCGCGGGGTACCAGTTGCCGTGGCTGTCCTGCGCCTCGACGCGCTGGCCGATGGTCCAGCTCGGGTGACGACTGTGTCTAAGGCCACTGCTGGTGCTGGTGCTGGTGCTGGCCTGGTGGCCACCCGACGGGGGCGTCGGCTTGGTGGTGGTCACGGCGAAGCTGATGCGGGCATTCTTCGGCGGGCGACCGGCTCGGGAGACTCGAACGGGCGGAGTGGCTGCAGTTGGTGAAGTGGCTGAAGCTAAAGTTGTTGAAGTGGATGGAGTAGATGATGAGGTGCTTGGAGCCGTCGTCGCCGACTTCGGCTCGGCTTTCGAAGTGACCGATTCCCGTTTATTCTTCTCCACTTTCTCAACTTTCTCAACCAACGAGGCGTCCTCTTCCTCCTCGACCTTTGCCCGAGAGACGCTGGGCCGCCTCTTCAGGTGCAGGTCCGAGGAGCGTCGTCCTCGACGGCGATCGGTGTTCATTGGTAGGTTTTTCAGTTGAAAGGGTAGCAATTGGAAGGAACGGCGGCGGCGGAGTTGTTATCCGAGTTGTTTGCGGCAGCTAAGCGCGCTCAGCTGACTCACTGCTAAAAAGATAGGAGAAGTGATCTAAAAACCAGTCAGTCGTGGTCGATGATGATGATGATAATGAGAATATTTCGTCAAAACGGAGATTGGTGTCGATGATTTGGAGACAACGGAAAAAATGGGAGACAATCAACGCGAAATCGCCTTCGAAAAATAGAACTTGAAATGAGACGTGAGGAAGAGGGAGAGAGAGAGACTCTTTGTAATCAGCAGCAGCAGCACGCAAACCGACGCACTGATACTCGGCGACGACGGCAGCCGCCACCGCCGCCGTTTTCACTGTCAGCTGTGGTGGCGCTGCTTACCGGGTGAGCAGGGGGCGCTGCCGCCCCTGCTCGTGCTGCTTCAGGGCACGCCGAAAGCGTGGCCGCACCAAAACACATTTTCAAAGGATTTTTGTGGATTCAGGATTAGTTTTCTTCCGGTAAGTTTTTAATTTTTTAATCGGATGCTCTTTCACCTTCCGCATGCTCTTTGAGCCTGTCTGTGCACTCATTCAATCACGGCACAGGTCAACAAAGTATGCTAAAGTACGATTAACTTATGTCAGCAAGTGAGAAGTTTCGCGGTTCGCATTTGTATCATAAAAAGTTAGTAACATCGCCTTTCGTTTCTCTTTTCCAGGTATCCATTTGTCGTGTCGTCGTCGGAAGAAGGATAATGAAAAGTTGTATTTGTACAAATAACCAAAATAAAATGCAGTACATTTAAAATCAATTCCTAGCTCTGTGTGTTCAATCTTCCTCGACCTTAGCTTCCTCTTCCTTCTTATCACCCTCATTATCACCACCAACCCCAGGACCTGCCTGCTTTCGCTGTGGAATCACCCGGTGGAAGATCTCCGCCCAGCCGACACCGTCGCCCAGCGTCCCATTGGCCGCGTAGAGCATAATCTCGAAGACGTGCGGAATGGCGAGAATGAGGTGCTGCTTCATGCTGATGTACTCGCCGATGGGCAGGCGGGCGTGCTCGAGGCCCACCAGCGTCGTCGCCCGCTCCAGCGTCAGGCCCTTGTGGCGGTTGTGGTCGATGAGGCCGCCGATGATGAAGACGCCCTCGTTGGCCGCCTGAAGGGCGGCGCAGTCCTCCAGGCTGTTCGGCGAGTCGCCGGTCAGGTAGACGATCCGCCGTTTCGAGGGATTTTCGGTGGATTCTGCTTTGGATTCTACTTTGGCTTCTTCGGGCCCATTAGCAGCCTTGGCCTGAAAGTTAAAGACCTCCTCCCAATGGCGCTCGGTGACGACGGCGTCCCAGCTCTTGTAGCCGGTCTGGTAGCAGTCCATCATCTTCCGCACCTCGCCGGTGACTGAGGTGAAGAAGAGCTGCACCGGCTTGGTGCTGCGTTTGTTCACTGCGTAGCACCTTCAAAGGAAATTGGGAGATTAGAAATCGGGCCTTTTTAAGTTGGAAGCCTTGTCTTACCGGTTAATCTGCTTGCAGAGCTTCTTCAGCTCCATCTCCGTCATGTACTCGGCAAAGTCGCAGTCAATGACGAGGGCCACCTTACAGGGCGAGTCCGCCTGCCTCACCAGCTGGTCCTTGCGGAGCTTGAGCTGAGGAACGGGGACGCCTGCCTCTCGCAGCTGGGCCCGCTTCGCCTTCCGCTTTGCCTTCTCGCGCTTCCGCCGTTCGGCCTTGGTGGCGTTCCACTTCTCCATCTTTGCCTGTCGCTTCAGGGCGTTCTTTGAGATCTTTGGCTGCTGCTCAACTGCTTTGTCGGTGTTGTTCTCCTCCCCTTTAGTTTGTCCATTTTCTTCAGCCGCTTCTTTAGGTACTTCTGCCGACACTGGCTGTGGTGGTTTATCGAAGATATCTTCGGACATTTTGAGGATTTGATGTAGCGTTTGCGGCCAGAAGAAAAATCTGTCAACAAATCAGGGTGTCACGTGCTCTGCGAATGGGCCGCCAGCACGTGGTTTGCAGTGCACGCTGAGCTGGAGCAGCTGATTTAGAATCCAGCGAGGGATACTGTCTTCTGTTTTGGATCTCTAAAATTCTGGGATTCTTTTGCATCCCCTAAAGAATACATTTTTTTCCAAATCTTTACATCTAACGAAAAAAATGGGCGGCAATCGACGGAAGAAGAGAAAGGTAAGCGTCCTTACACCCCCTCTCGTTCAATGTCAATGTTTTCACTAATCGCACTCATTCAACCCAAAACAAAACACAGATCAAGGGATCCAAGGAGGAGCCCGAGGAGCTGGTCAAGGCGCCCCACTCCTTCGTGATCAAGCGCGGCGACGTCGGCAAGCACATCGACCAGCTGATGACCGACTTTCGCGCCGTCATGGAGCCCTTCACCGCCTCGCACCTGAAGATGCGCAAGAAGAACGTCATCAAGGACTTCGTCAGCATCAGCTCCTACCTCAACGTCACCCACCTGGCCATCTTCACCCGCACCAACAACAGCCCCTACTTCCGGCTGGCCCGCCTCCCGCGCGGCCCCACCATCACCTACAAGGTGGTGGAGTACACGCTGACGCACGACGTCATCTCCTCGATGCGCAAGCCGCACGTCAATCCGAGCCTTTTCCACGCCTCGCCGCTACTGGTTCTAAATGGCTTTTCCGGTGCTTCAGCCGGTGAAGATGACGTGAAGACGAAGCTGACCACCTCCATGTGGCGGAACATGTTCCCCTCGATTGACATCCACAAGGTGCAGCTCAGTAAGATTCGCCGCTGCGTCCTGCTCAATGCCGATCCGGAGACGGGGCTGATTGACTTTCGCCACTACGCCATCAAGGTGAAACCGGTGGGGCTGACGGGAACGGTGCGGAAGCTGTTGACGGGGAAGAGGGTGCCCGATCTGGGCGCCTTCCGAAGTGTTGAGGAGGCGATGGAAAGGGATGGCGCCGGCTTTACCGAGTCCGAGGGTGAGATGGCCGACGAGGTGGAGGACAGCCGCCATGTGACGCTGCCGCAGCGGATGCACACCAGGGGCAATCTGCTGAATGAGAAGAGCTCCATCAGGTGCGTTTTGTTTGTTGTTTTGAAGTTTTGAAGTTCTATTTTCTTGACGTTCTATTTTGACCGATTTCTTCTTTTCATCTCCACAGACTAATCGAACTGGGCCCGCGGATGAAGCTCGAGCTGGTGAAAATAGAAAACGGCATCATGGGCGGCGAGGTACTGCACCACGCCTACATCACCAAGACCCGTGAGGAGGTGAAGGAGCTGAAGACGGCCGCCGAGCAACGCGCCTTCCTCAAGCTGTCCCGCAAGAAGCAGCAGGAGGAGAATGTGAAACGGAAGCTGCAGGAGAAGGACCGGGCGCGGGCAGAGGTGGAGAAGCGAAGGGCGGCGGTGGAGGCCGAGGCCACCGGGGAGTTCAAGAGACCACAGCCACGGAAGACCAAAACTGATGAGAATGATCAGAAGAAGAAGAAAGTGGTCATCGACACGGGCAACGAAGCTGACGTTGAGGACGACGGTGACGATGCCGACGATGACAACATTGACGACGATGAGTACGACATCTCCGACGAGGAGATGCTGCCCCTAGATGACGCCGATCTCTAGGAAACAGAACAGTACAGAAAAAAGCGGTTCTAAAAAGGTTTATTCCAACAGTTTGTAAACTCTCTTCTCTCGGTGCTACATTTTTGTTTTTGTGTAAATATGATAAAGTGTGATCGTATGAAGTTGATGATAATGAGAATCTTGATGCCTCCTCTTCACTAAGTTGAGGTATTGCCCGGCCCCTGGTCGCCGTAGTAGTTGGTCCAGGAGGTCAGTTTGCTGGAGCTGCCACCTCCCGGTCCTCCCTGACCGCCGTAGAGATGGGCAAACGATTCACTGGGGCCAAAGGCGGTGATCAGAACATTGACCACGGTGACCAGAAAGATGAGTATGACGCTGGCGTTGTTCATCATGTCCGCCCGCCGCCGGTCGCCGACGTAGTTGATGTTGAGGCGGCCGAGGACGATGAAGATGATGCCCACCACCACCTGAAGGAGAATGGAGACCACAATCAGGCTGATGGTCACCTGAAAGTAGCGGTGCTGGCCGGCGTTTAGCAGAACATCTGCGAAAGATTTTTATTAAGAAAAAGGTTTTCCGAGGCTTATTTCGAAAAGTCACTCACACTTCAGCTGCGAGGCATTGGCGCACATCAGCCCCAGGTCCATGATGCCCTGGGCGATGGTCTTCCTCGTGGCGTACATGTTCATGTCCATTGGCTGGCCACCACCGCCACCGCTTCGACTTCGATTAATCGCTCCTGAAGACCCACCGCCGACATTGTTGTTCGCGGCCGAAGAGCTGCCGCCGTACTTGTTCATCGCAATGGGAAGGTCGACGTCAGAGGTGACGGCATTCAGGTCGGTGGAGACCTCCTCGTCGGCCTAGGGGAGAAAATGGGTGAAAAAGAAGGTTAGGTTTGATGAAATTGAAGAAGAGAGTTGAAGAGAGGAGGAAAAAGATCAGTAAAAGAAAAGTTTTTAACAAGCCGTGTACAGGCACTTTTCCTGCCTCTGCACGACACTGACATAGGGAATCCTGTGCGGCGAGTACTTGGTGATAAACTTGACGCGTTCAAACATTTCGAAGAGGAAGAAAATGGAAAACAAAAAGTTGGCGAAGGTGAAGACGACGATATCCTCGCACTGCAGAGCAGCAGCAGCAGCAGATGCTCGCCGAACAAAACAATGGTGTAGTGGTGGCCAACACCGGAGCAGGATCGATCGACGACTGCAATCGACTGCGATTTCCATTTCTCTTGTCCTCTTCTTTTTTCTTCCTCTTCTCTGGAGCAGATGTGACTGCGCCACTTGCGATGATAATGAAGCGCGAAGCATGAAACGAGTACAATCCTCCAATCTCTGAATATGGTAAACATCGACTGGACTCGATTTGCATTGATTTGCTGACGAACCCTAGAAAAAACGAAGAGTTTTAAAAGCAAAGCACACAAACCATGGGCGCAATAAAGAGGTCCCGAATCCAGGAAGTTCCGCCGCGCAGCTTCATGATCTTCCGCTTCATTCGGACGGCAGGTAAAACAGCTTCATGAGCGAAATTGCAACAGCTCTTCTTGCCTCGACGATTGCTCTTTGGTTTTGTGGTGGTGGCGTTGGTGGCGGTGGGATGTTAACAATACTCGAGCAGAGAGACTTTTTGCCAGTTGTTGAGCTCTTCTCCGGTTGAGCAGCTCGTGATCTATGGCAGGCAGCAACTTTTCTTCGGCTGCTGCTGCTGCTTCGGTGTAACTCGATCCACGATCCACACAGCAAAGACAACAATGAACGAGACAAAGATGAATGTGGCAGAGGATGAGTTGAGTTGAGGATACAAAATGCTGCTGCTGATGCTGCAATTAAACACTTCTGCCGTTCTTCTTCTAATGATGGCAAACATTTCTCTCTTCTCTCTCATCTTTCTCAGCATTTGCATCCTCCCCTCCCCCGCGTCCAATTGGGAATCGTCACGAGCCGTGACCACCACCACCACCACCACCACCACCACCACCACCACCACCACCGAAAGCAACGTTCTATCTTTCGCTTAATTGATTGACAGTTTAGCTAGCGCTCTCAAATGAGGAGACTAACGTAAGAACAACAATCGTCGTTAATTGCCTCTCCTCTTTCTTTCCCTCCGCTGCTTTCTATTTTCATTTTTCTCTCAACACACTCACAGTTTTCGCTGGTGTCCGTAGTGCAGATGTGGTCGTTGTAGCCGCCGCTGAAGTCTTTGCTGTTCGAAGTCGAGCACAATTAGCAATGGCACCATTGTTGGCAGTAGTGGTGGTGGCGGTAGCACTGAGGTGGTGGTGAAAGTACACGGACATTTTTGGTATCAGCTGTCAATGAAGATGAGCATCAAGAGGAAGAAGTTTCGATGATGAAAGTGTGATGACGATAATGCAATGTGATGTGAGACACTTCTTCTTCGTCTTCAATTGATGGCAATAAAATTAGTGCGCTGTCAAGTTTTGATGGCTGGCACTGGATGGTGAATTGGCAATTGCCCTTAATTAGGAGGACCTTTGTTGCTGCTGGCTCTGCTGCAGAATATTCTCTTCTCTTTTCTTTTTCCTCTCCTCCTTCCGATCGATGCACTGACCAGAATAATTTATACACTGACTAGTCCAATCAGTAAAAGTGGAGCCCCTTTCTTTCTCTCTCTCTTTCTTTTTTCACTGCTCATTCAGGGCGTCAAGAATCTTGGGCGTTAGGCAGCAAAAAAGAAGAAGAATTTGGCGGTTGTGTTATTGTTAGAGAGAATTTGGTAGAAAAAAGGCGCGAGAGAGTGAGACTGATGGCTCAGAACAATTAGCCAGGGTGTGCCCTGGCAAAAGGGCTTTTGTTTTTCTACTTTTTCTAGTTCCCGCCATTCTCTTCCCTTTTGGAACAGAGCGAGCACGGGATGACTAATTGGGCGCTATAAATTGACGCTGACGGACAGCAGCAGCAGCAGAACCAGGAAGGCGCCCGAGTTTTGGGTGGCCCACCCGAATTCAAGAAAAAGAAGAGAAGAGAAGAAAAAGAGAAAGAGGAATGTAGAAACAAACACACTTACCGCGAGTAGTGGTAGTGGAGCTGAAAAGTTGAAACTTCTACTTAGGCGGTGATCAGTTGATGGCCAATGACACACAGACGGGTGAGAGTATCAAAAGATGGTGGTGATGGCAAGCTGGTGATGATGATGGTTTGCTTCGTCGAATTCTTTCCCAGCCATTCGGTCGATTGTTTATTTACGTTACAAGCAAGCAATCCAGTTTCCAGATTCTGAACACACCGAGTGTCTTGTTGTTTGTCAGGTTCTGGTTCTGCTTCGTTTCAGCTCTCTTCGTTCATCGGCTCTCCTTGAGTTCTACTGCCAGTTCTACAGCTACTTTGATGCTTTTTTTGCTTCCATTTTTGGAGCCTCTCTTTTTCTATTTCTCTTTGGCGGTCTTTGAAGCAGAAGAAGAAGATGGTGTAGCTGTGTGAGTGTGTAATACTTGCTCACAGAGAGCCTCTAACTTGCTTATTATCGCGCCCTGTCTATCGTCGTCGTCGCCGCCGTTTGTGTCCGTCTGTGTACGTCGTCGTTTCCGTCAACCCACCCGTTCTTCTTCTTCTTCTTGATTTCAGTTTTTTCATTCATTCACAGGTCGAACGAACACACAACTTGAACTGAGCCTGCCAAAACACAACTCGCCTCTGGTCGCCCACGTGCAAAAGTGTTGAAGACGAAGAAGAAGAAGAAGACAGCGGTGAAGCTTCTGTCGCTGGGAAAACTCGTTTTCTTGTTGCATCTCATCATCATCATTTTTCCACGGTTGTGTCTTCATCATCTCGATTGAGAGCAGATCAGCATTTTACCCATCCACCAGCAACACCAGCATCAAGTTCATTAACTCCGATTAGTTCTTGCGGTGGTGGTGGTGGCGGTGGTAATTGTAATCGCCACAGCAGCCAAAACAGCCCCATTTTCGGCAACAAAGCGAGTGCGTTGGCAAATCCCGGCAAGCTGTTTCGCTTTCGGAGAACGCTGACGATCACCGGTGAAGAAGAAGAAGAGCAAGGTGGTGGTGGTGGTGATCATCAGGAGGAAAAGAAGAAGAAGAAACCGGTCCAGGCAGTCAAGAGCAGGAGCCTCGATTCGGAGCAGACGATGATGATGAACACCTCGGAGGAGGAGAAGAACGAGGACGAGGCGGCAGCGGCAGCCACTTCAGCAGCTTCGGTGATGCAGATGATCGAGGACCGAGGCGAGGAGATCATCATTCGCGATCCACTGACGAAGATGTACCAGCAACATCAGCAGCACCAGCACAGTTCAATGAGTCCTCGAATTCCGCGCAAGGAGAAACGCCTGCTGCCAACCAGCTACAGCAAAGAGGTATGACTTGACAAAAGAAAAAATTCCAAATCAGCTGATTTTTTGTTTTTACACGCTCCTTTCTCCCCTCCACAAAGGACGACTACGACTACGAGCTGACCACCACCGGCTCCGACGGCGCCGAGATGAAGCCGCTGATGATGAACAACAACATGCTGAATAATCACGCCCACAACTCGCCCTCGGTGGTGATCACCTCGCCGAACAGTCCGCTGCAGCACCGAAGCTACTCGGGAGGAGGAGGTGGCGGTGGTGGAGCAGACATTGGCTCACCCTCAAACAACAGCGGCAGCTGTAGTGGGTCTTATGCGGTGCCGACGCGGAAGCTCCCGCCCATGGTGGTGGTGGACATTGAAGGTGGAAATAGTGGAGGTCGTGAGGTGGAGGGTGATGAGTCTAAAGATGGTGGTCTTCGACGCCGCCGAGGTGAGGAGGGTGAAAGCACCACTGAAGAGGGCGAAGTAGAAGAGGAGATTGCTGGAGGAGGCAATGGAGGCGGTCGTAGGAAGGACCCGAAGGACCCGGCGAACATAGACGTCAGCCTCTACACCACCAAGAAGAACGTCGCCCAGGGCATGCTGGACATCGCCCTGCTCAGTGCCAACTGCAGCCAGCTGAAGTACCTGCTCTTTCACTACGAGCGAGACACCACCTCGCTGGTGGCCCCTTCAGGAAACGCCTCTTCTTCTTCCTCTTCATCTTCAAACCACTTCATGGACGGCTCCTGGTTCAGCTCGATGGACTTCTACTTCATCGTCAATCTGGTCTGTATCGGCATCTCCATCAGCCTGCAGGTGATCGTGGGCATTCTGCTGATCCTCAACGGGCGCCACAATGTCTACGTTCGGCGGTACCAGCGGGTGGCCGACTCCTACAGCAACCTCATCCTCGTCACCGTCTTCATCATCACCATCGTCAACATCTTCCTCAGCGTCTTCATCTCGGCGAGGTAGAGCTCTTCTTTTGTCGTAAAAAGGTCATTTCATCATCAAGTCCCTCATAAAACAAAAGTTGCTACTAACAAGTTCTAAATGCCATTTCGAACCACAAAGCTACAACTCAACAATACTCTGCAATACCACAAATACTAAACCGTAGTCTCATAGCCAGGAAAAAATAGTTACACGCACAACTTCAACTCCAGCTCACACACTTCAGGAAACTCACATCCGTTTTTTTGCTTCTCACCTGCAATGCCACTCTCACTGCAAGTCTTCGGCGATTCTTATTCATCGTCCACCGCCGCCACGCCCATCACCACGACCACCAGCTCGATCTTCAGCGAGCAGCTGACCGCTAGCACCTTCTGGCTGCTGGGCGTCCTCGTCTCCATCTGCCTCGTCCTGCTGGCGCTGATGGGCATCCTGGTGGGCCGGTACCGCTGGTGGCGTCGCCGGCTGAACGTATTCTACGCCGCCGGCTCCGAGGGCGCCTTCACCGACTACCGGGCGCAGTACCTGCTGCGGCTCTCCTTCGAGCGGGACCCCACCAAGGTGGCCCTCAGGCGCCGGCACACCGACGACTGCCAGGTCTGGCTGCGGCTCAGCTACGAAGATGGGCCCCGGGACGGCCTCACCGTGCCGCTGATGATTAACAAGGTAAGTTTGGGTAGAATTTCTATTTGGGAAACTGAGGTAAACAAACCAAGCGGTGGGGGCGTCTAAAAGCACAGCAACGACTCAAAATGGCTGCGTGTCCCAAATCGAACACCTTCTTCCCACCAGAAAGAGAGGAGGGTCAAAATAGAAATCCCGGTTCTAAAAATACCTCCTCCTCCTCCTCCTCCTTTTACCAGATCTACCAGTTCAACGGCAAGCCCACCGCCCAGGTCCTCCTGCGCACCCAAAGACCGCTGGCCAACGCTCGCTCCCTCTCCGCCAGCCTCTTCTGCGTGGACGGCTGTCAGGCGCGACGAAACGCCGAGGAGGACGCCGCCGCCAATACCAACTCCCGATCCCGGTCCTGCTCCAGCGACCTTCCACCGCCACCACCGCCACCAGGGCAGCCAGCTCGTTCTCTGGACGGCCAGCTCTTCGCCTCCCTACAGGCCTTCACCGCCTCCCTCCAGGCCGTGCCCTCGCGCTACAGCCTCTCCACCAAGGTGCTGGTCCTTGGCGCCGAGCCGCGCAGTTATTTCGTTCTCTCTGGCGGGCAAAACAACCGGCGACGGTGCCTGATGGAGCACGAGCGAACGTACTCGCTGGCCATCGAGAGCCGCCAGCAGATCGACTACCACCCGCTGCGAGCCGCCGTCACCTGCCCCTCCGACGGCCTGGTCGTCTTCAACTACCTCGCCGCGGCGCTCACCTTCCTCCTGCTGGCCGCCGGCGAGGTGCAGTTTCAGGTGGTGGGCGCTGGTGAGGAAGGTGATGAAATGCACTGGCTGCTGCTCGTAGTGCTGCCGGCGCTGGTCGGCGCCCTCTTCCTCCTCAGCGGCCACTACCTCTTCGTGACGCACCTGCAGGACCGCCTGCTGGGGCGCAGTCTGGGCCGCAGCACCGGCGCCTGGCTCCTCCACTACGGCCTGTTGACGGTGCTCACCGTCTTCGGGCTGCTCTGCTGCCTGGGCGCCGTGACGCTCATCGCCGCCGGGGTGGATATAGACGCCGGAGGAGGCGGTGGTGGCCATCACGATCATCACTCCTCGACAACTTCCTCCTCCTCATCTTCTTCTTCAACCACGACTGAAAAGGATTCCGGAAGCAAAACGCCGTCTTCTTCAGCAAAGCACCACCACCACAACCACCACCTGAACATCGCCTCCTTCACCACCTTCCTCCTGGTGGCCCTCTCCTGGGCGGTGCTCTTCGCCATCGAGGGCGTTCTGGCGCTGCTCGACCACTTTTTCCGCTGCTTCAACGGCGTCCTCTCCGGCGGCTCCTTCTGCGCCTGCTGCTGCTGTTGTTGCTGGTGCTGGGGCTTCTGTGGCTGCAGCAGCAGCTGCTGCGATGACCCCGAGGAGTCCTGTCCGAGGCTGCGGAATATTCCAGCGACAAGTACTGCCGCTCCTACCGAGGAGTTTGGGAGAAGAGGAGGTGGTCGAAAAGGCGGAAGAAAAGGAGGTGGCAAAAAGGGTGGCGGCAAAAGATCACGAGGCAAGAGAAAAGGAAGGAACAGCAGTTCGAAATAATAATAATAACAGCAGAGTGTTAGCTCGTTGATGAATTGTGCCCCCCCCCTAAAACACTCGTTTCCTTTTTGTTTACAAAAAAAAATATATCCCAACGGAATATGCGTTCGAAATGAGCTCACGGCTACTGCTGCTGCGTCATCATTTGGCGTTAAAGTTGATGATTGATGAGCTGGCGGTAAACATCTAACTAGAATTTACTTACCTAAAATCTCCCGAGTTTTCTTCCTTTTCAATTCAAGACATGAATCTCCGACGATCTCGAGGCGGCGGCGGCGGCGGCAGAATCTTCCACAATAACTTCCTCGTCAAGAGCCTTCGAGGTGATGATGGTGATGATGACCACCAGGATGAACGTTCAGCGGTCATTGGCCTTCTCGCCGGTCGCTACAAGCTCCTCACTGAGGGCTCATCTTTTCCGTCCAGCCCAGTGAACGCTGATGAAGAAAATGAAAAGCCGTCTTCTGCCTTGAGTCTTCACTTGCCGCCTCTTCAGCTGCTCAAATTCGAGCCGACCACGGTGGCGGACGAGCTGGCCGAGTTTCGCCTGCTCAACCACAAAGACCGCGTCATCATTCGCGCCCTTGAGGGCGGTGGTAGTAAGGTGCTCTTTGGCTCAAAGATAACGGAGGAGAAGGAGGAGGTGGGCGTAAAGCACTACTTCAGCCTGGAGCACCAGGCGGTGCTCGTCCTCCGCGGCCCGGTCACCATTCACTACCACCACCACCACACTACGGTGCAAAAGGCTTTGTCAACTGAAGAAGAAGAAGATGAAGATGAGAAAAAGACGGAAGAGGTGGCTGAAGAGAATGATGAAGATGGTGATAAAGAAGAGCAAGATGAGGAGAAGGAAGCGGACAAGGAGGCGGTGGAGAACCTCGAGCAAAGCGGCGGTGACGCCATCAAGGCCTCTTCCTCAGGTTCTTCGCCTTCTTCATCTTCTCAAACAAACAGCAGCAGTTCTCAGTCGACCAAGTACTCCGGCCATGTGGCGCTCAGTCTGGTGGGGGCGGCGACCATTGTGGTTCATCCACCCCCAAAAGTGGAAAACTCCTCTTCCTCTTCTACTCCAACGGAAATCTTCCTCCCCGCTGGAAGCAAGTTCTCCCTGGACCGAGCCGTGCCACTTCGCTTTCAGCAGAAGAGCATCGTCCAGCGCCAGCGGGAGCAGCACCAGGCGAGTCACGGCCTGATGGCCCTCGAAACTTTTGACCACCTCATTGGAGGGCTCTTTTGAGCATGTCTTGAGCAGGTCTTGAACAGTTTTTTTCTTCTTCTGCTGTTTTGAGCTTTTGTTGTTGTTTGCTGTTTCTTGTCCTTTCCTTGATGTTTTGATGTTTACTTTTTTACATCCCAAAAATGATTAAAAAGATAGAGCCTTTACTGTTGCATTCGGATTGGATTAGTGGAAATGGGGAGGAGGAGGGAAGTGGTGGCGGTGGTGGTGGTATTGCTACAAAAGAAAAGAAAAGAAAAGGTGGGAAAAGTTACTGTTTGAGAGTGGGAAAGAAATGAAAAAAAGAAAGAAAAGCACAGAAAGAAAAGAAAGACCTAAGTGAGAAATAAAAGAGAAGAGTTTGATTTGATTCCGTTTAGCAGTAGGTTTCGGTGGTAATAGGACGTCCGCGGTTGATTGCAATGATTCGACTTATCAACTTATCAAGCTGATAAACTCAGCTCCTCGGCACCAGCGTCAGATCGTAGCAGGAGCCATCGCAGGGCAGCGCAATGGAGCCCTTGGGGGCGAGCATCTCCGTCATCCGGGCCCGATTCGCCTCACTGCCCGCCTCGATGCGGTAGCCCAGCAGGAGATTGGCCACCGTGCTGAAGAGCACCGTGTTGACCATCTTGTAGCCGAGGCAGGAGCGGCGCCCGTGGCTGAAGGGGAAGAAGTAGTCGGGCTTGAGGACATTGCCCTCCGGGGTGACAAAGCGAGAGGGCCGGAAGGAGAGGGGACCATCGGGGCCGGGCCAAAGGTCGGGCGACAGGTTCAGGTGGTAGACGTTGAAGAGGACCATCGTCCCCTTGGGCACCAGGTACCCGGCGATGGAGGTGTCGTAGCGGGCGAGGTGGGGCACGATGGGCGAGGAGGCGAGGCGGAGCGTCTCCATGATGGCCGCGTTGGTTAGCGGCAGCTGTGACTGATCTTGAAGGGTGATCGGAACGGTTTTTTCGGCTTCTCCGAGCCCTCCCTTTCCAGCCAGCACGCTGACCGCCTCCTCGTACAGCTGCTGCTGCACCTCAGGGTTGAGGGCCAGGTGCCCCAGAAGGCGGACGAGGAGGTTGGCCACCGCCGAGTTGCCCCCGACCAGGTCGGCAATCTCGTACAGCGCCTCGTCCCAGGTCATCACCGTCCGGTTTTCCAGGTAGTGGCGGAGGATAAAGTCGAGAAACTGGGCGCTCGATTGGTACTGCTTGTGCAGCAGCAGGCGGTCGACGAAGCGCTCGTCGCAGCTCTTCTCGTCGTACTTCGCCTCCAGTGTTGGCTGCTGTTCGGTTTGCTGCTGCTCAGTTTGCTGCTGATCGAGGTTATTTGTTCCGAGGGCTGTTTTTTCCGAGGTTTCAGCTGAAGGTGGTGATGGTGAGGCAGAAGCAGAGGCTTCTTTCATGACCTCCTCCTCCACCTTCTTCTCACTGACCAGCTGCTCGTACCGCTCAATCACCTGGTCGTTGATGAACTTCCTGTAAAAAATGAGGGAAAAATGTTAAAAAACAAAAAAACCTCAAAATCGCTGCACTCACATGAGCACGGCGCTGTTGGCCGCCACCTGACCTAGGTAGCGGCGAGCGGTGACCGGCGCCAGAAAGGGCAGAAAGTCGCACAGGTACATCTGATTGATGTCGTAGAAGATGAAGTCGTAGCGGTCGGTCACTTCCTTGAAGGCGGCACTGTCCACGGCCACCTCCTTTTCGAGGAGAAAGTGCACAAAGATGGCGCCGCAGAGGCGGAGGAGGCGGTCCTTGTCCAGCGTCAGCGTAACATTGTCATCCCCAAGAACATTCCTGGCCTGCGACTGTTTCTCCTTCAGCTCGCCCAGCATCCGCCCAAGGGCCCCTTGAATGCTGTCGGCCAGGCGGTGAAAGGTGACCGTGCCAAAGCGAGGAATGACCGCCGCGTGGGCAATCGACCGGCGGCTCTTGTGAATGTCCGACCAGTCGCAGAGGGCGAGGGCTGGTAAATAGAAAATTTTAATAAGGGGTTAAAGAATTGTTCTAAAAGCTTAGCCTAGATTTATTATTCCTAGATTACCGTTCTGGCGATTGCGGCCAAAGATGATGGCGTGCCGCTCAAAGTGCGGCCGGTCGGCAAAGGCGTCGCCCTTGAGGAGGAGCACCTCCCTGATCGCCTCCGTCGAGCTGACCAGCACCGAGCGGAAGGCGCCCAGCTGGAGGCGCACCACGCTGCCGTACCGACGGCGAATGGCGTTGAAGCCCTCCCAGGGATTGGTGGGGTACGCCGCCAGCAGGTGCAGGTGGCCGAGCACCGGCAGGCGGAATGAGGGGCTGGGCGCTTCTGCAAAAATGAGGGAAAAGAGAAGAATTAAAGGGGGTGAAAACTTAATTAAATCATAAGGTGATGATGATGAGAAAAGGCAGGCTAAAGCTAGTGTCGAGTTAAAGGTAGACTGAAAAATAAAAACAGGTTTCTTCTCCTTTTCTGTTCAAGGGTCAAGTTCATGGTCAGCTAATCTAAGCTAGTGAAAGTGCGATAGTAATTGGCAGCGAGATTCGAGGGGAGCAACAGCTGCTGCTAAAGAATTTTGCTGTAGTTGCCGAGTGCTGAAAGAGAACGCAGTATCGTCTGCAAAAAGAGACACTCTCACTAGCAACAGTAGTGGCCCTGATCTTGACTTTGGGCCAAGGTCAGGGCCACTAAAATTGAAGGCCGAGGTGGCCCCTCGGGGCAATTGCAAATTAGAGCAGCAGTGGTAGTAGGGTGAAAGAATTGAGCAGAGAGAAGAGAGCAGAAGGAAAAAGAAAAGGAGACCGGAGGGTAGAATTTGAGTGAGTGAGTGAGTGAGACAGGTGAATTTACGAGCTCCTCTTCAAAGCGTTGAATTCGACCTTGAATCGAACTGAGGTGCGGGAGAGAGTGAGCGACAAGTGAATTACGATTGTCGTGCGCCTGCTTCTTTCTGCTCAGACAGAAGGGAAAAGAAAAGGTGTCCCAGAGAGATGCTGCTGCTGTGGCTGTGGCTGTTGTCACCACCACCACCACCACCGGTGATAACCAGTCAGTGGTGCTGTGATAATGCGATTCAAGTGCACGAGGTGCACAGCGGGGGGTGCAGAGTGAAGAGTTAATGAAACAGGGAAAAGAAAAAAGAGAGAAAGCTGTTCAGCACAAGGTCAAAGGTTTGGTGTAAAGAGCTGTTAAGAGGAAAGTTTAGTTTTAGGTCTACTTCAGTACAAATACTGCTACTACAGTAGATTGCACCGGTTAGGACGGGTTAGAGCGATTAGAGTGATTAGGATGATGCGAGAGAAGCGGATGGTAATTAATTATACGGGATAGAGCCTTTGCTACTTAATCTTAATCTCTCTCGATCGCTCCTTTGCCTGGCAACACACAGCAGCGAGAGAAAGAGAGAGTTCAGCTCGATCCAAACCAGCTTTCTCGCCGGTCTGTGAGTGAAAGTGTTGCCGCTGCTGCTGCTGCTGCAGCAAAGTTTTGACCAGTTATGTGGTCATCAAAAGCTGGCGTCCAGTTGTGTGTCCAGCCGCATCGGCGGTCATCACTCTCTCCTCTAACTCTGACTGACTGGCTGTGATGCCTTTCTCCTGGGGTTGCCCACAGCTCGGACAAAGCGGCGAAAGGCAAAGAAGAAGAAAAGTGGTCAGCAGCTGTTGCTGATCAGGTGAGTTAGCAGCAGCAGTAGTGGTGGTGGACACGACAACAAATTCCGATGAACGCCGCAACCGATAACCAACAGTGAAAGTGTACTCTCTCTCTCTGTGCACTTTCACTGTTGGCAATCGGTAAAAAGCGGATCCGGTGAAAATGAGTTCTATTTTAAGAGCTAACTGCCGCTTCAGCAATCAATCACAAGCAATCAGCGATAATAATACTGGGCAAACAAAAGAAACAAAAGGTTCAAAGACCAAAAGGAAAACTTACCAGGCAGCGTGTAAATCGAACTGACCAGCTGACCGAGGGCATTGCGAACGCTGGCCGCCGTCGGCCGATCGAGCTTTGGTCTTTCCTCCTCTTCTTCCTCTTCTTCTTCTGAAGCAAAAGAACCACCAGAGAGAAGCGTCCAAATCGTCCGGCGAAGCTTCCTCAGTCGACGTCTGGTGGAGGAGAGGTGGCCTCGATCCAGCAGGTAGAGGACGAGCAGGGTGGCCACCAGGCCGGTGGTGGTCAGCGAAAAGGAAGTGGCGGATGAAGATAATGAGTCTTCCGAAGTTTGAAGAAGACTTTCCATGGTCTTTTAGAAAAGTTCGGTTTGTTGTTGTTGTTGCTCTAGTTAGTTTGGTGAGGGTGTGACAATATTTTGACAGCAGCTGGTCACCGAGAAAGAGGGAGATTGGGCGGCGGCAGATAAGAGGTGGAAATAGAAATCGAAACCGAAAGTCAGTTCTGCGGAAAATCTTTCTATCTTTTTCTTCTTCTTGGAAGAGTCGTCAGATTTGTGGCTATCTTCTTCTCTCGGCACCTCTCTGCTCTGCTCAGCTCTCTTCGACTACTTCTCTCCACAACAGCGCCGGCCACACTAATCTCCTCGCTGGACGTGAGGACGACTGCAAAGCTTTCCGCAGTGGCAACAGCGGCAACAGCGGCAGCCGCAACAGCAGACTTTTAGCCAGGACGAGTCTTCGAACGGCAACAGTCAAAGTGGCCAGCAGCAGCAGCAGCAGCAGCAGCCGTAGCTCTTCTATTCGTGCCTGATATTCCTCTTCTTCTCTCCCCTCTGACCACTTTTCTCCCTGATGGACTCACTGAGTAAAGAGACAGTACCTTTGTTTCAGTAGATTTTCTCTCTTTGAATATGTACCTGCCCTCCACACCAAGCAAAGAACTCCGTTCCCACACAAGTTATTATGGGGCCCAATAACTCAACTCAATTCAACTCAACAACTCGTGATCATCACTTTTCTCATCTGATCATCTGGGCTTTTACCCCCATTGATTTTGTTGTTGTTCACCCCTTTACCATCACCACCACCACCACCACTTCATCTCTACAGCTTTCCTTATCAGCACCATTTCATCTCACCACCACCACCACCACCAAAAATGCTGCTTTCACGCAATCGATGCAACACATTTTTTCTAATACCTAGAAGGCCTGTGTGCGTGTGTGATAGGCTTTACCAGCAAACGCCTGCCCTGCTGACTCCGATCGTAAACGATGATGATGATGAATGCGGAAGCAACACACAGTGGTCACCACTTGTCTGTCTCTTGGAATCACACACTCTCTCTCTAACAGACAACAGTTCCCCAAAACATCAACAGCAGACGTCACCACCACCACCATCACCACCGCTCTACTGCTCTTGATTGATGGTGGTAATCGTTGTCGTCGAGAGAAAGAGAGGCACTATGGCAACAGCAACAGCAACGACAGGTGGCAGGGAGAGCGACGGCGGTGGCGGTCCCAGTCAGACTGGACGGCCTTGAAGGCTGTCTCACCGTGACCATCGTCACCATCACCATCATCATCCTCTCTTAGCCTGATTTACTGACCGAGCAGAAGGGAAGAAGAATCGAAAATTTGTTAGCCCTCGAGCAACAGACTTGGCTGGTTGGCTGGCCGGTCGCAGCAGCAGCAGTTTGTCTCGAGGACACACAATTTAAAGAAAGAAAGAAATATTGGCAAAGCTTTCCTTCGAACACCGGTGAAGGCTGGAATTGTCCACCAACTGTCAAGGATTTTTGTTTGGCTTGCTGTGGTGATGGTCACAAGATGTGTGCAGTGGACAGCAGCAGTTATGGGAAAAAAGAAGAAAATTGCACAATTCTTGACTGAAAATGTTCGCTTGTTTGGGTGCTGCTAGAGGGCTTTTCCAAGGATTGCTCACTTTGCAAGTTTGTAGCAAGTGATGATGGTGATGATGATGCCTTTAATCATATATTACAGATAGGGAGAGAGAGGCTTGTGAGTGAATTGTGAATTGTGGTGAAATCAGTGTCCTGCTGATGAGAAAGAAAAAAGGCTTAGTAGCATTCCTTGTACATCATTCTACGTGTCAACTTTTTTCAGAGTGTGTGCTGAGTGAAAGAAAGTTGGAGTTTTTGTTTTCATTTTGGAGTGCATGAAAGGGAGAAGGAGAGTTTAGTGCTCATCAATGGAAGAGAAGGGGATGAATTTCTGATACCACTAATGCTTCTTCAGTGCAATCATTTCTATACATTGCTGCTGCTGCTACTACTGAACACTAATTTTTGGGGATGGGAAAATGAAGAAAAAATCTCTCTAAAAAGGAGTTTTGCCACCGGTATCTTTAAAGTTGTTGAGTAGGTGACTCTTTTTTGCTCTATGCTCACGTCTTGGGCTGCCCCTCATCGGTTTCGTTGATGTTGCTGCTGCTGTTGATGTTGATGTTGCAATGCCGCAGGTGCTGGTGGTAGAGGCGGCGGTTGCCAAATGTGGTGATGATGGTGATTTAGGTGGTTCATGTTCAGGTGAAAGGAGTTGGGCGCCATTGGGAAGAAGGGCGCCACCGGTGGTGGCACCAGACCACGCTGACCCCCACCGCCTCCTCCACCTCCAGGATTAGCACCAGCAAGAGGAGGCTGCTGCTGCCCTCGACGTGGATAGAGCAGGAGGAATCAGCTGGCGAGGTAGGACATGTGCAGCGGCGTGTGAATCAGCTCGAAGCGCGTCCCCTTCAGGTTGGCGCCGCGCAGATTCGCCTCGTTCAGGTCGGAGCCGGAGAGATCACAGTTTTCTAAATACAAAGTGGAAAAAAGGTTTGTTAGAAACAAACAAACAAACTAAAAAGTAATAGAAAAAAGTTGAATACCTAAGTTGGCGCCGGCCAGACAGGCACAGTCCAGATTGCAGTTCTGCACGTTGGCGTGCTTCAGCGAGGCGACGCGCAGGTTGACGCGACGCATCTGCGAGCCCTCGAGGTTGGTGTTCTGTTGAAGTGATTGAAAAAATTTGCAAGTTTTAGAACCTCGCCAAAAAACACACTTACTAACTTTCCCCACTTACATTCAAGTTCGCCCCCTCCAGGTTGGTGATCTGATTGAGGGAGTTGCTCTCCATGTTGGAGCCTACAAAAGGATAGTTTCATTTGATTAATTAAAATGGCTAAAAGATTAAACACCCAAATCCTCCTTCCTACCTCTCAGATTACTGCCCTCCAAGTTGGCGCACACCATGTGACAGTTGATCAGCGTCGCCCCCTCCAGCGTGCACCTCGAGAGATCGGCCCGCTCCAGACAGCAGTCCTTGAGGTTGGCGCCCTGAGGAAAAAGAAAATCCCAAAAATTAATCCCAATTAAAAATATAAACACGTTCTCCAAAACCCTTACCTGCAGATTAGCCCCCCTCAAAATGGCGTACTTAAAGTTGATATTGCTCAGATCGAGCTTCGACAGGTCCGCCCCGGCCAGATTGACGCCCTGAAAGCGGAGCCGCGTCTCCGTGGGCGTGCCCACCAGCGCCTTCACCACCTCGCGGCGGGTGAGAGGGGCGACGCCCACGTGACGCTCAATGCTATTCCCCAGCATCGCCTCCTGGAGGACGGTCGCCTCGAGCTCGGGGAGCAGTGCGTAGAAGCCGTAAAACTTGGCCTCCTCGAGGACGCCCGCCGGGTTGAGGTGCCGGTCGAGGATGAGGCTCCCATGGCGGAGGTAGCCGAGCAGCGGCTCAAAGTAGTCGGGGCTGCGGTCAATCAGGTAGGCCCCGGTCTCGTCCTGCCGCCCCGGGACGAGCAGCGTCTGGTGCTCATTGTTATTATTTCGATTTCTCTGATTCTTTTTGTCAGCCTTTAGATTCGCCTCTTCGTCCAGTGCGTCGTGGAAGGTGGGCGTCGTGGGACTGCCGCCGGAGCTGGAGGTGGCAGTTTCAAAGTCTTCAGCAGAGGATGATGAGGATGAAGAGGAGGTGGGGGAACTAAATCCTCCTCCTCCTCTATTATCTCCCGTGGTCATTCCGCACTCAAACATTCGCGCGAGCATCGAGTCGGGCTCCTTGGCGACTATCGTCCCGCGAGTGGTGGTGAAGACCTTCCCGCCGATGTTCAGGCGGATCCAGTCGTCTTCGAGGCTATTGGGGTTGGTTTTTTTTTGGGGTAAGCAAAAGATGAGTTAAAATTGAATTGTCATATTTGATAAGTTTGCTTACACTTTGTAAGTGGACTTGTAATGGCCATCGCCGCTCGCCTTCTCTGCCGACCGTTGCTTCCTCCTTGATAACTTCTTTGCCGTCTTTATATCACAAGTGGGAGTTTTGGAAGCAGCTGCTGTTGTTGTTGGCCTAGGTCGCCCGATAAAAGGCTCACCCTCCGCCACCAGGTACAGCGTCTCATCGTCGCGAATCACCTCGAGGTCGTCAATCTCGCCGCCCTTTGCCGTGAAAAGGCGGTAGGCGACCTTATCAGCTGTTGTTGTTTGTGGGACATCATTATCAACGGCTTCCGTTACTGGCTTTGGTATGATAAGCTTCGCCAGGGCCGCCGCCAGCAGCCTCTCCAAGGTCTCGGGCACGAGCATTGCCTGAAAAGAAATGAGTGTAATCAGAGTTTTTTTCCCTCTTCTTCATAAGTGGGCGCAATCATAAACAGCTGCTGCCAGTTACCTTGCCATTGACATCTTGCCCATTGAGGAAGACTGTCACCCGTTTAGGCATAATGGACTGATGGTGAAGAAGAAGCAGTTGAACTTGAGCAGAGGAGAAATTGGAGCTGTGTGCTTGAGACGAAAGATTCAGAAGATGGCTATGATGATGATGATGATGGAAGACGGGGAGACACTGTGTTTCACCACAGTCAGAGAGGTTCAAGTTCAAAAGTTCAGCATCATCTTCTGGCGAGAGGAGGGGAGAGGACGACAATTTAGTCAAGAAGTAGACGACTTTGTCACTCTGAATAATGAGTCAGAGACAGTCAGTCACTGAATAATGAGAGGAGAGGAGTTTGACAAAAAGAGAGGAAAGAAAAGAGAGAGATCACAGTTAGAGTCTATTCAAATACTGTGAGCAACTGTATGACAGCAGAGGGGAAATAATAAAGAAAGAGAAACTAGAGGGAGAGATACTGAGAAGCACATACCATTTGACAAACAGAGGACTACAATGAGGAAAAACGGTGGCAGAAAAGGAGGGATGAGATGGAGGAGAAGGAAAGACAATAATCATAGGCATAGGCAGCAGCAGCACTGATGGACACAATTGAAATTGATCACTGTGCAACTGCAACTGCAGAAGTTGAATACCGGCGTCCAGTTGGCGTCCAGAGAAACACTCACACACAGAGAGCAAAACTAAATAATAAAACACAGAGTCTGTCTGTCTGTTTGCCTTCGTCGTCGTCGTGGGCATACACTGACAGCTAAAGTTGCTTGCTGGCGGCTGCTTCCTTCCTAGGCGACAAATTAGGAGCAAAGGAAGCAAAGCGTTTCGGCGGCAAAAGAGGCGCCGGTGGTGACCAGGACTGAACGGCGAGGAAAGAGAAGAGCAAAGAGAGGAAGAGAGATAGCAGGACTTGATCAGATTGCTGGTCCTTTCCTCTTTAGAGGGTTTTCAGTAGTAGTTGTACAACAGAACACAAAATAAATCCGAGGAGTTGTCGCCGACGAGGCTCAACAACCAGTTCACCCTAGAGGGCTTCAGATTTTGGTGAGAAGAAAGGCCTCGCCTCACCTTTTTCTCGGATTGGAATTTCAGTTGACAGTTAGAAGAGAGAAGAGAGAAGAGAAGAGAAGGGAGCACCGTTGCTGAACTGAACTGAACTAAAGACGGCAAAGACGACGACGAGGATGATGATGATGGTGAAAAGGCTCGAGTACCACCGCCAACACCGCTGCTGCCTCGGCTTCGGCTTCAGCTTCGGGGGCACCGATTGGGCGCAGAAGGCGAGAAGGAGAGAGAGAACTAAAGCTAAAGCTAAAGAGAGAAACTATGCAGAAAACAGAAAGCAGAGCGACTGGTTGGCAGTCTGAAGCTGCAGTGGTAGTAGTGGTGGTAATGGGAATGATGGTGATGGTGGCACCAGTGACCCACTTTCGCCGATTCACTGTGTGGGTCACAGTGGCTGGCTGGCCTGGGCTGACAGCAGCAGCAGCAGTCCGTCTGGCGTCGCCGAAGATACGACGACGCCAGCAGCAGCAGCAACCTTCTTCTCTCTTCTTCAGTGGTACTCTTCTCTCAAAGAGTGGTGCATCTCACACTCAGCAACAACAAAGCTCACTGCGCAGGCTCTTCTCGCGACCTCCTCTCTTTCTCGCGCTCAGTTCCAGGCCACTTCTCTGCTGATGCTGCCGCTGCTAAAGAGTGCTAACAGTGCTACTCAGTCGCTCTTTTTCTGTCTTTGACTCTGAAATCTGCATCGATTTGAATTGCTGATGCTGGTCATTGGTCACCATCGGGTCTGGTATAAGACGTATTCAAAAAAAAAGTGCTCATTGGTATTCATCAGTGTCAGTGGGGTTATAATCTGCTGACGCTGTATTTTAAAATGTTCTCTTTAAAAAAAAGAATTTATGCAGTTTGTTGCTTCTTTCTGCTACACTCGTTCTCATTTCGCACTGTCATCATCTTCAGGCAGAAGAATGATAAAGCCTTATCTCAGCAGCAGTCAATTCAGAAAAGAAATAAACTACTGAAAAGTAGCGTCAAATAACCGTCGTACATTGGGTGACCATCAGTGTACAGCGCTCAGACTAATTGGCGACAAACTAAAGAGTGCTAGCTGCTGCTGAAATGAATTAAATTGAATCGAGTGAGTGGGTGATCAATACTAATGAGCCTATCTCCTGGGCTGGAAAACGGGAAAACAGCAGCTCACTTTACATCCACTTCTTCCCCTTGGCCGTCTTCGTCTGAGGGCATCTGATGCCGTTGAACCGATGCAGCTCGCGGCCTAGGAATGTGCTCTCACTCTCTTAGTGTCTTTCGGTGTGTGCACTCGCATATAGCCGCCGCCGCCGCCGCCGCCGCCGCTGCTACTGCTAACCTGATTGTTGCGTAATACCGTAGTAGTGCAGCAGAAGAAGAGCACACACGGCATTGCCGAAGCACACATTGCGCATTTGCGAGTGCATTCACTTCCGTTTTTGGCGACGGCAGTGGTGGTGACCTGAGCGCCGGGCTCATCATGCACTTACTGGGGCCAAGTGTGCTGGCAAGACGCCAGCAATCAATAGGCAAACAAATCAGCAGCAGCAGCGGCGAAATCAATAGAGTGGGCGCCTGTCTCTCTCTCCTTCTATTCTTTGATGGCTGAATAATAAGGAGAGAAAGTGGTGGTGGTGGTAATGGTGCCCTGAAGAAGAAGAATGAGTGCCCGAAGAAGAAGAAGAAGACAGAGGGGAAACTCGGTAATTGAGAGCGCGCCCCGTTACGGGTCGCCACAAATAGCCCACGACCGTGGTGGTGGTGTTTTCAGGCAGTCGGGCAGGCAGGCAGCAATGACCGGACAGCCTCCCTCTCTATATTTAGATAGCAAAGTTTGCCGCTGTGATTAGATCACTCTGCCTGTGCCTGTGTGTCCAGTCAGTCTGCCTGACTGATGAGCAGTGGCCTGGCCACCACTGCCTGACTAAAATCACAGTTGCTGAACAACAACTGCTGAACACTGCCACACCAGTGACGGCCACGCGCCACGCTAAGCTGCTCCTGGCCTAGATCTAGCGGCAGTCAGTGAATTGCTGTGCAAAGCAAGAGAAGCAAGAAAGCAATAGTGACAGGTGTCCTGTTATTTTTAGTCGCTCTCCCCTCACTCTAACGGCGTTCAGCGCAGGCTGCCTAGGTGCGACAGATTTCTGCCGCAGCGACAAACGAGTTTGAACAAGCAAGCTAACGGTGAAGAAGGAGAAGAAGAAGAAGAAGATAAAGCACCACGCAAGCAGCGTGGATAATAACTAAAGCACTGCAAATGTTTGTCTGTCTGTGCGACATGACAATGATTACAATGGCGGCGGTGGTGGGCACTTACCCGAGGGTGGTCCGCTAATCCTTCAAAGGCAAGTAGATTAGATCTCGGCGATGATGATCTGGTGAGACGAAGAAGAAGAAGATGATGATGAAGATGATGATTGTGGTGGTGGTGGTGGTGGTGAATAGAGTTCACTAGTGCAGCAAAGTCCTGCCCTCTACGCCCATTGTCCAACTGATGATGGTGGTGAGCTTTAAATAGAGAAGGTGCACTGGGGAATTCAGAAATAGAAAGGCATTAAAGGGTTGATGGACTGTGTGTGTCAGGCGGTGAAGAAGATGAAGAAGATGAAGATGAAGATGATCATTACAGGTGGTAGTAGTGGTGGTCATGGTTGAAGACGACCATTACAGACGTCAGAAGAAGAAGCAGTAGAAGAGAAACGCCAGAGTGCACGATGTTTCGATCTCTTCGCCGATGAGAGAGAGAGAGAGAGAGAGAGAGAGAGAGAGAGAGAGAAAAGGTGAGTGAAAATGATACACTGAAGTTGAAGAAGAAGAAGACACCGAGAGTGAGAGAGAGTGGGCAGAGAAGAAGAAGAAGTAGAGACCCGAAGAAAATGTTGATGGTAAACAGGCCCACTAGGATAACATTTTTCTCTCTCCTTGCACACAGTCTAAACAAGACTGCAATAGTAGTTTTGTTTGCCTTATCTTGTGGTGCAGCGTGTTCGAGAAAGTATGAGAGAGAGAATGAAACGAAAGCAAAAATGAAATAGAAGCAGCAGCAGCAGCTTTGTGTGGTCTGCCTGCTGTCCGAGCTTCTCCAGCAAAGTGAAGGTGAAGTTATATCGGCAAAGTGGTGGTGGTAACGGTGATGGTGGTGATGGTGGTGATGATGGTGGAGATACACACAGACAGACACGGACACATTCACTTTCCTCACGGGTCGGTATCGGTCTTCGACGACGACGACGACGACGGCGACTACTTTCTCAGATAATCGCGTGCCCGCCACCACCATCACTTTCTCGAGTTCGAAGAAGTTCTTCAAAGTGTCTGTCGTTTGTCGGTGTGTGTGTTGCTGTGATATCATTTTTGCTGTGGTTGAATTCGATTTCAAAAGATCATCTTCATCATGTCATCCCCATTTGATATCAAAGTCCCTCTTTTGATGACAACTTTCTTGTGCTTAATTTTGCTGTTTCCATCACCAGCTTCTTCGTTGCCGGCTGCCATCTCCTTGGTGGACTCCACGTCGCGCCTCTTCCCCTATCGAACCAACTTCCTCCAGGCGCTTCGCTTCAAGTCCCGTCTGGCCCGAAGTCCGACGAGAAATGTGGCCGCCGTGCTGGCGGCGATGGCCGCTGAAGAGGCTGAGGCTGAGCCACCGTCATCATCATCATCGTCGTCATCATCGTCGTCATCGTCGTCATCTTTGTCAAGAAGTGATGAGGACGGCGACCTTCTCAGGGAAAGTTCGCTGTCGCTGTATTCGCTCTCGGATCCGATGAAGAAGAGGACGACCACCACCACGACCACCACTGAAAAGCCAAAACAGCCTGATGGTATTGAAGTGGAAGAGACTAACTTCGATCATTCGGCATCAGAAACTTCAGCCACTATCTCCACGGCCTTTCAGTGCGGGATTCCCTCTTCGAGGATGCTCCTCAACAGCCTTCTTGTGCCCGGCTCAGTCGGTGGTGGTGGTGGTCGGCGAGGCCGAATCGTCGGCGGCGAGGTCGTCCACCACGGTGAGCAGCCTTGGATGGTAAGTGTTGATGATAAGGATTCTTCTCTTTGGATGAAATCGAAACAGAAGTCTTTTGTTGAGAGAGAAATGAAAATGTGATGAAATGGCAAAAATAAAAAACGCTGCAGAAAAATATCCGCTTGCTGCGCCACCTCTCTTTAGAAAAAGCAAACACTTTTTTTATTAGCAAATTCAGCCATAAGGTGGCACTAGAGTTCGCAAAAGCGTCGCTCGACTTTTTTCGAATTTCGAAATTCGACATTTTTTTAATTTCGCAAACAAATCATTGATCATCTTTTTTCATGGTTTAGGCGTCGCTTCTACTTCGAGGTCGACACTACTGCGGTGCGGTGATCATCGACGCCCAGCACCTGCTCACGGCGGGGCACTGTCTTCATGGACATGAGGCGTCGGCCTTTACCGCCCTCCTCGGATCAGTTTACAGCCTCTCTTCGACGTACACTGGACGGGGCATTCATTCAGGGCTATCTGGATCATCGTCCTCATCAGCATCACCCTCATCATCACCTCAACAAGCATCCTCAAAAGAAGCCAACCATAGAAACCACGGGAATGAGACGGCCGCCGAGATGATCATCAACCACAATGACAAGGACGAACCGGAGATTCCAGCGCCACCCTCCTACTCGAACTTGGCGGAAGCATCAACGACGATGACGTCCACAACAGCCACCGACAGCAAAGATCCATCACCGTCGGCGGCAGGCTACGAGAACCTCCTGCTCGTCAACGTCGACCGCTTCATCGTCCACGAGAACTTCACCCGAACGGACTTTTTCCGCAACGACATTGCCCTAGTCAGGTAAGTGCTGACTCGATGTGTGTGGCTGTTTTGGTAATAACCACCACAACAACAACTCAGGTCAAGATAAATGATTGTGCTCTAGCAGCAGTTGTTATCCAAACTGACGTGCGAGGTTAACAAATTGAGCCCTCTCTCTCCCTCTCTAACCACCGCTTGCCACCTTTTTTGCTAATTGTCTTCTCTCTCTCTCTCTCTCCTACCTGTCAGGAGCAACAGAGTGTGCTCGAGTATATTAATTACCAGGCCAGGCTTGCCAATCTGCTGCTGCTGTTTAGCTGCTAGTTGAGTGAGTGACTGAGTGAGTGAGTGCTTGCAGCCCCACATCAACTCGCTCTCGGGTAACCGCAGCAGCAGCAGCAGCGGTTGAAGCACTCTCCATCGATCACCAAAGTCGGTTGTGTACTGCTGCTGTTTCTATTTGCTACCTCTCTCTCTCTCTCTCTCTCGCGAGACGCAAGTGTGCCACACGCGTTCAACTCGGTTGTAATTAAGCACAGCAGCAGCAGCAGCAGCAGCAGCCAGATCGAGATCAAGACCTGCACTGCTGCCTGATAAATGTGCCTGGTTCTTGTCCCTTGCACTGCTGCTGCTGCTGCTGTTAATTGTGAGCCACTAATTAATCAGAGCACACACAGAGGGCACACCGCATCAGTTCAGACACCTGTGCTGCTGCTGCTGCTGCTGATGCTATCGGTCCTAGAACTCTGGTGAAATAGACACTGCTCTTTCTGCCATATGGCGCGCATTCTTCCACCGTAATGAAATGTGATCAGCTTCTGCTGCCGCTGCTGCCGCTGCAGGACTCGCTAATTAAATTGTCCTCATTTTCCTGCAGTGTGTGTGTGTGCTTTTCAACCGAAATTGCGCTTAGCATAGCGTAGCACTGCTGAGCAGCACTATAGGTTGCACCGCACCGAGGTTGATGAGTTTTAAATGCAAATTGAATTAAACTTTTCAATTCAAGCACACTGACAGTGGTGGTGGCTAAGCTCGCTGTCGGTGTGACTGTGTCTTGTCTTGTCTGCCAATTCCACTCTGACTTGTCTCCAACTTTACAGTCTCTCTTTTGCTCTCTTTGACAGGTGCTGCACTGATACGGCCATGGCGGGGCAGCCACCTCACCACTTGATGCTGCTGATGTGCTCGTCGACACTTGACAGTTTAGCTCCTTCTTTCAGTTCTCTCTCACTTTCCTCCTCTGCTGACCACTTAGCTGCTGCTAACTTTTGAATTGATGATTTATTTGACACTTGAGACCTGGCGACTGGGCTGCTAATTGACGAGAGAAAGAGAAGGAGAGAAGGAGAGAGAGTCTGTCGCCGGAGAAATCTCGATCTCTTTTTTTCAGTACTTGCCTACCTACCTACCTACCTACCTAGAGGTTAGGCTTACGCGAACCTTAGCCGGGGGAATCACACACACTCACGCACACTTTAATGAAATAATTGAGTCTCAGTGTTGGCAGTTTATCACCTTTAAAAATAGAGTAGACTACGTTGAAATGCGAGCTAATTGATTGATTTGTTGTTGTTGTTTGCGATGGAGAAGAGCTCTCTCTCTCTCTCTCTCTCTCTCTTTCTGTTGTCTACTACCGCTGCCGACTTGAAACTCTAGATTTAAATTAATTAGACTGACTCACTCTGGGCCTCTCAATTTACCTCATCTCCATTTCCATCCATTTATCCACTTTAGACTACGGGAGAAAGTGGCCTTCAATGACTTTGTATCGCCCGTCTGTCTCCCGGGAATGGCCGCCGCCGCCGCCGCCATAGATCGAATGACACCGTCGCGAGGACACTTTGAACTCCGGCGCGAGACCTCGGAGGCCAATGAGATACTGCAGGGCGTCGAAGATGGCGAGAAGATGCAACTTCAAAGAACTTCTAAAAATCAAGTTCCAGGAACTTCACGAGCACTTCCTCTATCACCACCACCACCAGGACTACCATCGATTCCATCTTTAACCCAAAGATCACCTTCAGGTGCTGGCACTGTGGTCGGCTGGGGCGCCGTGGAGAAGTACGGCGACAGTGCCGCCAGTCGAGGCTTTCTCCGAGAGCTGAACAAGAAGCGGCTGGCCGCCTTTTCCAATCCTAGCCAATACCAGAAAAATGGAAGTTCAGCTTCTTTTGATGGAAATGGCACTGTGGAAAGCAACAACAACGGTGGCCACCACCTGACGACGGCCATAAAATCGGCGGACATGGAGGACGTGCTGCGGCTGAGAAAGGTCGAGCTCCCATTCATTGACCGCCTTACCTGTGAGCGGTGGTACGGCAGTCGGGGACGACCGATTCGGCTGATTGATGCCCAGTTCTGCGCCGGGCTCTACGAGGGCGGAAAGGACGCCTGTCGGGTAAGAATATTTTTAGGGTTCTTCTTTTTCTTTATGATTTTAACTTTTTGATGATTGGACTTTTTTAGGGCGACTCTGGCGGGCCTATTCTCCAGGAGATTCCCTCGTATGAGAGTGAAGGCGATGGTGGTGGTGATACATCAGTGGCTCAGAAGACGCAGTACGCGGTGGTGGGCATCGTCAGCGCCGGCATTGGTATTCTTTTAATATTAAAATTTTTAAAATTGGAATTTTAATCTGTTTTTTTTGGTTTTTATCAGGCTGTGCTCTACCCAAGCTGCCGGGCATCTACACTCGCGTCGAGTCCTATCTGGACTGGATTCAGGAGCACCTGTTGGCCAGCAACAGTGGAACAGGGCTGCGGCAGCCGCCGCTGGAGACCAGATCTGAGGGATCTGATGCCTCACAGCCGTCCTCAGCAGCGTTTGGAACTTCGAGCAGCAGCTATGAGTACGAAGATCAGGCTACTGGATGGCAGCGGTGATGATCTGCTGGTGGTGATTTTTTCATCGACAATGAACCCCCTTCTTCTTCTCTCTAGTCATCAATTGCAATCCACACACGCACGCACAGAACTGCTGTCTGATTTCCAAGTTCACACAACCACGTCTTTCACGTGTGCCCACTCTCTTCTTCTTTATCTTCTCTATCATCATCATCATCATCATTTGTATTTGCTTTTCTTCGGAGCTTTATCTTCTTCTTCTTCTCCTTCTTTGCTTGAATTCACACAGACGCACACAAAAATCCAAGACACAAGCCGAGGCGCACACAGACGATCAGAGATCGAGTCAATAAATCAATGCTCACCATACGGATCCCCATAAGTGTGGCGGCAGTGACACACCTTCGCTGTCGTTACGATTGAGTGCCTTTTCACATCTTCTTCTTCTTCTTCTTCTTTTCCACATATTGAATTGTCAAGTGCAGCATTCAGATCGATTGCGCACCTCCTCTAATTAGCATCTCGCTTACACTTGCACTTTGAAATTTCACTGCTATCGCCCAAAGTGTCATTGGCACAGCAGGTGTCTCTTTGCAGGAAAGGTAGAGGATACTGTTCCATCTTCCTCTTCTCCTGCTGCTAATTAATCTTCCGTTGCTTGCTCTTTCTGGAGGGCGAACAAATTTGATCGGGCTTTTTGCTTTCCTTTGACTTGGGCGAAGTATTTTGTTTTTCCGTTGCTGCTGCTGCTGCTGCTGAGTACTGCTATCGATAAAGTTGCTTTGAGGAAAGAGGAGACGACAACATTCTTGCGGTGTCTCGCTTTGGTGCAGCTTGGTGACAGATTAATAATATTCCCTTGGCTTGAAAGCAATTTAAGGATTTTAAAACGTTGAGGTTCAAGACTTAATTGGCCACAGAACACACAATGAATGCAGTCTACTACTGGCTAACACTTCGAGGAAAATACTGAAAGGAGAAGATGATGAAAAAGAAGAAGAAGTGTCGATGTTGAGTGCTCGAGATTTAGTTTCGAGAGGAGGAAGGTAAAGGAGAAAAAGATAATCATGTTTGATAAGCAGCAACAGCAGCAGCATCAACTGATCATTAAATCGTTGGGAGTCTCACAAGTCCATCTATAGGGGCACTTAGCACTTCTCGAAACCGTTGCCGATGCTGCTGAAAATTAATTAACCGATGCTGCTCCTGGTCAAAATACTAATTAATTGTGGTTGTGTGAGTGCTTGCTGAAGCAAAGTTGCGCCTTAGAGTTTCATCTCTTTTCGCTCCTCACTTTTCTTTGCTCCTGGAAATTAATTAGCCGCCAATCTGCTTTTGCTGCTGGGCGCTTAGTTATGCTGATTTATGCGCCAGCAGCAGCAGCAGAAGTTGTCGGTGCTCTTGTTTGAATGGTGATTCAATTTTCTTCTCATCTTGTTTTTTAGGTAGCAGCAGCAGCTTGATCTATCAATTGCTGCCTCTCTTGTTAATTATCGTCACTTCAGGTGTGAAGTGAGGTGAAAAAGGAGAAGAGCACGCTTCATTTGAGGAGGTAAATTACAGCGACTTCAGCTAGGTCATTTGCCACCGCTGCTGCTGCTGATAGACCTAGCTCAGCTAGGTCTGCTAGGTCAATGCAAATGACAGAGTCTGAGGACTAATTTGACCACCGGTGGTCATTATCACCAGTGGCAGCAGCAGCAGCAGCACAAACAGTGGCACCTTGTGCTCTCTTTTTACTGTTGTTGAAGATTCGATTAGCGTCCTTTCCAAAAAAGGCCAAAAACAAATTGAGCACACGGCCCAGAAATTAGCCACCAGTCTAGACTAGACTGCTGCTACTTGGACCTAGTTTGTCGTCGTCGTCGGTGTTGTTGTTGTCATTTACACCTCGCATCGATTTGTAGTCACTTGGTTGCTATTGTTATTGTTACTGTAATTGACCATCAAGGTTGTTTTTTCTTTTTCTGGGCACCTTCTTGGGCACCTACCTGCCTGAGCAGCTACCTGCTCAGCTCGAGTGCCACTTCTTCAGCTGCTAATTGACTTTGCGTGTGCTACCAAATGACGCAGCAGCAGCAGCAGTCACCACTGACCGATCATCATCATCAGCAGCAGCAGTGTCAGGCCCCAGTCTCATACATCATCCGCCTAATGGACAGTGGACAGCAGCACAGACTGCTTCTTCTGCTGCTTCTTCAATCTGAAGACACCTTCTTCACCACCTCATCAGTTGATTGATTGGCCAAGAGAGAGAACAGAGAACAAGCAAACTACCGGGATTCCAAATCGAAGGCGCAGAAAAAGGCTAGCGGTCCAGCCTCTCGGCCACTGGTCATCGTCGTCATTGCTGCACGAGCAAACCTTAAGCAAGTTTCAAGTAGCTAGTGCTGAACATGAGCAGCAGACTTCAATTCTTGGTCGCTTTGTTTACACCACATTAGCGCCACATTGTCGCGAACATTGGGAAATGAAAGCAGAAGAAGAGGAGCTAATTCAGCGCGGCTACCCCTTTGCAATGGGTGAAATGAGTGAGTGAGCAATTTAGGCAGAATGTGCCAGTGATGATGATGATCACTAGGTGAGCACAGAGCTCAGCCTCACCGCTAATGAGTGCCGCCAGTGCACGCGCGTGCACAGTCAGATCATTTCACACCTTTCACTGGCTCACTTCATTCAAAACCACCGCCAATAAACAACAACAACAACAACAGCCCAAATGACTGCCTTTTGCTGCAGAGAGGTGACCCCCGCTGAGTGTAAGATGCAGGTACTTCTGAGCTGAGCACTGCAAGTCTAATACAAGTTAGTTAGGCAGACAGGGCGACCAGGCTTATGCAAATGAAGGCCTTTCAGAGGTAACCGCGACAGAGGCTGGAGAGACGAGGTAACGAGGCGACGAAAGGGACCAAATTAGAGAGAGGGAGAGAGGGAAGAAAATGCATTACCGATTTCTGAAGTCTATAATTTGCAGTCAGCAGAAGTCGGCAGGCGAAATTGGTGGCAAATGGGCGCACATCTCAATTTTGAGGCAAATCCGCTTTACTTCTCAGCTCAAGTGTGTGTGATACACACTCCAAATTGTGCTAAATTGTGTTTGCATCAAAGGTCGATGCTGTGTGTGCAAGTGTGTGTCTGTGTTTGAAAACAATGGATCATTTTCGTGGTTGTTGTTGTTCTGTTTGCAGTGGTAACTTTTGCGCCCAACTTCTCTTAAGCTTTGGGCGTAGCAGCACTTTGGTCGTAATAAAACTGCACAATTCTCCTGCAAGTTTTACGGCTTTGTTTTTTGGCTGAGAAGGATAACTTGAAAGGCACTTTGCGACACTTTTTGGCGGTTATTATCGCTCCCTTCTTTTATATTAACTCTTGTGTGACTGCAGTAACCTTAATCCAATTTGTGTGATGGAGAAGGTGTCGTAAGGTGGCGAACTTCATTGTGGCAATACTCCCAACTTGCAAGAGCAGTCTTCTGTGTCGGCGGTGTCTTTTAATTTAATTTTGACTTCTGCACTATTCAACTTCTTTGGGGTAATTAACACTCTGTTAGTCTGTTATCAGCGTTTATCTAATTAAAAATGCAATTGTTTGCAAAGTGTGGCTGTCACAATTCTTAGTTCTAGTTTCAGTTTTGAACAGCATTTTTTTCTGACAAACAAAGACCAGGAAAAGGTCAGGCTGGGGAGACATGCTACAACTGTTTTTTCCCATTTTCCAACTTCAATCGAACAAAGAAGGTCACACAAATTCTAAGACAAATTTCTGTAAACTGCTGTGCATTAGGAGAAGGAATGTGTGTGAGCAGTGTTCCAGCAGTGTTCATCGATTACCACAATTTTGTTTCTTCATCCCCAGCAGACATTGCGTGACAGCGACTCTCGGGACCCAGCTAGCTAGTTAGCTCTGTGGCCTCAATTTTCGTCCGTCTGCTCACACTAGTTTTTTAGAATGAAGAAAAAACTGAAGAGCAGGACAGCAGCATTTCTTATCATCTTTTTTTCATATATAGGAGGAGGGGAAAGATCGTGATCACTAATTGAGGGCTGATGGGCTAATTAGCAGGAGAGACAGGCAGTCAGTGCCAGTGACAGGCAGACACATCCACAGATTTGCAGCATCAGCAGCAGCGATGATCGTCGGCGATTGATCGCTGCTGATGGAGGTGGTGGCAGTCCACACAGTTCACTTAGCTTCAATTGGACACTGAACTAGAGAGAGAGAGAGAGAGAGAGAGAGAGAGAGAGAGAATAAAAATTGAGAAACGATTGCTCGATTTAGCAGCAGCAGTCAATATCTCTGCTCGGAGCAGGTTGTCGTGATGGTTGCGTGCTCGGTGGCCACCACCACCACCACAATGACACACACGGTTGCGTGCAGACCTAGACCTAAGCTTCGAAGAAGAAGAAGAAGAAGCGGCTTGACGCCAAAGCTGAAGCGGCTAAAAGAAGACAACGACGACGACTTTGTCGACAAAGTCGAAGAAGAGCACTTGAAGACTAGACGCGCGCGCGGGCACTCGCGTCTGATGATGGACGACTCAGACTTTGACTGCAAAAGAAATTACTCGTGAAAAGACTCGTGTGTCTGAGCAGCAGCATCGGCAGCAGCAGTGGAAATGAATAAATCAGCAGCAAATTAGCCTCTCATTACCGGCTGCTGCTGAGCTGGAATGTAATGGCTGATGCTGTCTGCTGCTGAACAGATCAGGAGGAGACGAAGGAGAAGAACAATCGACACTAACAAGTGTGTGGATTGTTGTGCCCTGACTGTAATGGACCACGAGGACTGCTGTTGTGGACATCAAGGCGCAAGCCGAACGACACACAGCTCAACAGCACACTATTTTGCATCAGAAGAAGAAGGAGCTAGGGCAATCAATTTGACTGCCTCCTCGATGCTGTCATTGGCAACCTCAGCTTCAGCAGAGACAATGGATCGAGACCGTCATTAAACCATAAACTTTTTTTTTATCAACTGCGAGCATCTCATCCTCAAGCAGGCAGGCAGGCACCTCTGTAACAAAAATTGCACCGCTACAAAAAATACTTTAAAGTTGAAGTTGATGATGATGATGATGAGTATCATTTGCTCTTTGGTTACCTGCATGACACTCTGTCCTGGTGTTCTATTCCTGGTCGAGGTGGTGGTGGTCATCAAAAGCTGAGCTTCGTTGTCTGCCATTTCAATTGGGAGCAACCGGTGCATCACCATCACTATCATCACCACCATTTTTTTGCGAATGACGATGCGATTCATTAGGATCACTACTATCATTGTGATATCATCTACATCTTTTTTTCATTTTAAAAAATTGTTTCTATTTTTTACTGATTCAAAATCCTGCATAACCTTTTTTTGTTTTAAAAGGTATTCAGGCAAATCAATAAACAAAGCTATCGTCAATCGATTGCACAACAGCGAGCGAGTGAGCGATCGGGCGCGGGCAGGCAAGTGTCAATTGAATCATTAGTCGCCCAAAACGGCCGAAAAAGACCCGCTGCAAACATACAGTTCAGCAACTGGCGGCAATGACAAAGGCAATTACGAAAAAGAGAGTTTTGTGCTGGTTTGACAGCAGCAGCAGCAGCAGTTTTTCTACCTTTTCGCCCTGGCCAGGCAGGCAATCGTTACAACAACACCGACTGACAAACGGCTCAACTCACATAACAAACACTACCACTGCAAAAATGCATTTTTATTAATAGGCACTGACACTGAGGCTGCTGCTGCTGCTGCTGCCGCTGTACTAATAATAGAGGTAGGCAAGCAAGCAAGCACAGGTAGGCACAAGCACAAGCACAGGCAAACTGCTGTTCATTTTCGGTAACCATGACGATGTTCAAAAACGGTTTGTGAGAAGAAAAAGAAAGAAAAGGACTAGAAGCACTGTGAAGAGAGAAGATGACGAGTCGCGATTGGTGCAGACAACAACAGCAAATAAAGTGGTGCTGATCAGATGATCGGTGCTGTGCTGCTGATGCTGCTGCCTTTTCAGGTCATTTGCATCAGGCATAAGTTTTTTTGTAGTAATTAGTTTACCGCTGATTGCGACAAAAAACCGACAATTCTCACACTAAAGTTTTTGCTGCTCAAAGTTCGATTTCCTTCTGACAAAAGATTTTGGTGAGAATCGATGAGCTTTGGGCGGAAACGCTGGCGAATAAGCAAAATTAGTTGGACAAAGTGGTTCAGGCAAAAAAAGAAGACAAAGTTCCCTTGCATCTTTTTCTGCCCTGTCATGATTTGTCTTTGGCCTCTCTCCCCTTCTAACCGATTACCGGTAGTTCTCAGTTCAGTTCAACTAGTGCTGTCCTCTTCTTGGCCAGTCTTTGTCAGAGTGCTTCAATCGATAATGACAGGTAGCACACACACACAGGCTTGAATCGATTGCCGACTTACAAACAAAGACAAAATTGGTGCAGCGGCGGCAGTTTCCGCGCCACAATGAGATCAGCAGCTTCTTTCTTCGCTTCTTCTTTCCTTTCTTCCTTCCTTCCTCGCCGCTGTCGTTGCACTTTTGTCCGCCTTCTTTAGTCATCACCGAGTGGCTAGTGGCTTACCACGACCACGACCATCTAGCCATGGCGATCAATTGGCGGCAATCAAGAGAGGAGGATAGAAATTAAGAGCAAAAACCTAGAGATCTTCTTTTGCCTCTCAATTTCTTCTGAGCACCTTTTTTGGACTTTTTCCACTACTGTTACTGCTGCTGCTGCTGACATTTGTCACCATTCTACTCGCTCTGAGCTACCAGGTGAAATTATTCAATTAGACTAATTACTCTATTTGTCTAGCAGCAGAAGCAGCAGCAACTGCAAATTGGTGACAAAAACACCGTTAATTGGAGTTGGTAATTGAGTCTCGTTTGCTGCTGCTGCTACTGCTGGTGGTGGTACTTCAGCCAACAAAAGCCAGCTGGTGATAGTAGGCCAACTACTTCAAATACCACCATCACCACCACCACCGCCAGCAACCTTCGATTGCCATCGAATACATTACCTCATATAGCATATTCAAATGGCTCAATTAGGCAATTGAGTGCAGTGGCCAGGCCTGCACGAAGCAGGCCACCACTATCGTCATCAAACACACACTTCAAGTGGTCTCTCACTTCGAAAGCGGCCATTAAATGGTGGTGGTGGTGGTGGTGCTGGCCGATTTCATCGACTAACTTGTCCGCTTGTACTGCTCTGTCAATGCTGATTGCCGGGCCTATACAGTCAAATAAGAGGACACGAAGTTACGATTGCCACCACCACCACCACCACCACCACTGATGATGATGATGATGGGCACAAAAGAAGAAGAGGGAGACCTGCTCCCAAAAGAGTGTCCCTCTTCAAAAAGAAGAGCGGCGGCGGCGACCAAAATCAATTTGCATGTACTCGGGTACTGCTGGTAGAAGTGTGGTAGAAAAATGGGCACAAAAAGTACACTTGAGGAGGGGGAAGAGAGGGGGAACTTGTCAAACCGATCATATCAAACTATGGACTGAGTTCATAGTGTTATAGTGGTGCTGGTGGTGCTGGTGCTGATTCATTAGCAGTGTGGTCGGACACCTTTTTCTGGTCATCTCTGTGTGTTTTACTAGTCAAATTGTCTCTCTCTCTCTCTTTCTCGAGTATTTGTCCAGCTTGAGAGAAGAAGAGGGAAACTTGTCACTCTTTGTCTTCTTCAGCACTTCTGCTCTCTCTCTCTCTCTCTCTCTCTCTCTCTCTCTCTCTCTCTCTCTCTC
>JAALOO010000189.1_pt1 | contig 54584 bp, 46 predicted proteins | sample 7257641 | NCBI WGS metagenome assembly JAALOO01 (sample SAMN14085613, study PRJNA598686) | mite metagenome | biome: ENVO:01001000; feature: ENVO:01001002; material: ENVO:01001226; isolation source: single female mite from University of Michigan culture on fish food culture... ...
TGATAAACAGTAAAATAGTTAGTGGCGAGCGAAGCGAGCGTAACTGAGCCCTTGTATTTATTAGAATTGTCTGCTTGCGTGTTGATAGCAAGCCCGTGCGCTCAATAGTGTCCCGCCGATAATGGGCGCCCGATGCGAGGTGACTGCGCTTTCTTTCTTTCCTATCACTTCAATAATAGAAATAAATTAACTCGAGCATCGAAGGAGAGGGGAGAAAGAACTTTGAGATTCCTGATTCACTAGAGTTAACACTGTGATTTCAAACTGTAGATTTCAGTGAACACAGGAGGGGGTGAAAAACAGACGGCAAATCTCCGCTCAAAAGTTAGCTAGCTAAGCACCCGTCATTAGCGGATACAATTTTGGATCAAAAACAGCAGCAGTTCCATTTTCCAAAAGAAGAACAACGGGCCAACAAAATTTGTTCCCAATTGGTACAACCGATACAAAGAAAGTAAGAGACAAAATTTAGTAAAAAGAAAAAAGTTCAACTGAGATGAGACTCTACACACGCACGGAAGTAAGCAAGCAAACACAGGCAACTGAGAGAGCTGCTGGATTACTACGAAAATGGAACAGCAAACAGACGGCAAATCACCAAATCACTGCCCAAATTTACATTTATATTGATTAGGTAGTAGTACTACCTAGTGCAGCAAAGTTCAGTTCAGTGGCAGAAGAGAATATTCAATGGCTCCCTCAACCGAAGTGCCATTACCAGTGGGCTCACACTGCACTTGTAATTGCCTGATAATAATAATAAACTGACTGCTAATAACATTAACGACGACGACGACGTCGATCACCACGATGAGACCTATTTGCTGCCGCTGCTGCTACTTACTGCAAACGTGTGCACACACACACACACACACACACTTTGAGACTGTGTGGCCATAAATCGGTGGCCTTCTTCCTCTCTCTCTCTCTCTCTCTCCTCTTTACTCTGATTTGTTTGCTCGAGTCTTAGCAAACGAAGAGGACTAAGAAGGAGAAGAGCTGCCCCCACTAAAGAGGCAATCGAGCCTAAATATAGCCGAAAAGAAGAAAAGAAGTGGCAAATGGCGGTGGTCATTTGCAGCAGCAGCAGCAGTGTTTGTTTGTCTGCAGGAGGCAGAAGTTCCGCCGACGACGACGCTACTGAGGACACCACAAAAGAAGGTGAGAAGAGAGGAAAGCGAGATCGAGAGACGATTCATTGATTTCATTCACACACACACCTGTGTATGTGTCCACTCTCCTTTATGATCAGACACTGTTTGACCACAGTTTGCCTCTCTACCTTCAACATCACCGTCGCCAAAATAAAGCTCAAGTTCGAGGAGCTAAAGTGAGCTTTGAAAATGCCCTAAACAGTCTCAGTCATTGGCATTCCAAAGACCAGGCAGTCAACAGCACACAAGCAACGGATTAAAAAGAGAGAGGGAGCAGACACAAGGCCGCCTTTGTCTGACTGATCTACCAGACTTCAGAACGAAGAAAAAGTAGAAGGAAAAGTTGAGAAAATGCAAACTTGAAAAGCTGAAAAAGAGTTTTGAATGGGGGCAGTCGCCAAACTAAACTCAGTAGGGGTAATGCGCTGCAATGAGGTCCTCTCTAATGAACACGAGGTAAAAGCGAAAAATTAAAAGTTGAAGGCGAAGAAGATGGCTGGCTGGCTGGCTCGCAAGGAGGAATTAGTTGCCATACATCAAAGAGCGGGCGCGCAGAGGACTGCCCCGAGAAGAAGCAGACAGGCTGAGAATTCCTCGCTCGTGAAACGTTCACATCATCGACAGCAGCGTTTGGCAGCTCTTGGCTCGTCTCGTCGATTTTGTGGACTTCTCAGTCTCAGTCTCGACTTTTGTTGTTGTTTGTGTCGTGTGTGTGTGCGTTTGCGGTTGCAGTTTTTTGTGGGAGAAAGAATGCAAGTCAAGTCAGTGCAGAATCACTCTACAAAGAAGAAAAAGATGCGAGAGAGAGAGAAGCTCAATGAGGCTCCGAAAGATCGATTCCTCACTTCTCACTCACTCTCTCAGCCAGTCTGCCTGCCTGTCTGTCTCCCTGTCTTCGACGTCTGAGGCAGCAGCAGCAGCAGCCACCGCGCGACATGCCAATCATCGACTGTTCTGCGCTCTTGCCTGCCCTTTTCGACTGCCTTTTTCCCGTTGCCGTCGTCGCCAAACCGTCTCGACACGCTCAGCCATGCGGATGCTCTCTCTCGCTCTCTCTCCCCGAACACCATGAAATGGTGGTGTTGATGATGATTTGCTGCTGTTTTTGTTGCTTGCCAAACGATTTTACAGCAGGCTGCTGCTGTTCAATCGATTTGCCAAGCAGCAGCAGCAGCATCAGCGACAGAAGGTTGCCAATCAACGTCTGTCGGCGCGCAGCCTGCCACTGCCTCTTTCCCTCCCCGTCTAATAGATTAATTACAGCTAGTGTTAAAATCAAAGCTGGCTAGCAATTGCTGTGCAGTAAACACAACACAAAGCAAGTACTGTAAACTGTCGCAAAAGCCAAAAGAAAAAACGTTGTGTTGCACTTACGCTGACACTCGGGCGCCTCCTGCGCGGTGGCCCGCGCCCAGGGCTGGTCAAAGTGAAAGGGCTTGCACTTCTCGCAGTCCCGACCGGCGGTGTTGTGCTTGCAGTCGCACGTCAGCTGACCTTCACTGTCGTGGATGCATCTGAAAAAAAGAGGAAGAGGAAAGGGAAGTGGAAGATAAAGAAGAAGAAGAAAACGGCAAAGGAGTTAGTCAGTTAGTTTTGGTCAGTGTCATCTTAGAAAGAAAGAGAGAACAGAGTAATAAATCACTTCCTAATTAAATCAACAAAAGGAGAGAGAAGAAGAGCACATGCAACTAGTGCAACAAAAGAAAGAAAGAAAGAAAGAAACAGGCCCCCCACTGTTGAAGACAGTGCAGTGAACGCGATTAGCAACAAAGCCAGTGGTGAAGAGCTGACTGCCTGCCTGCTTGCTTAGATGGTAATTGGGCCTAATTCAATTAAAACAATGGACAGCAAACAAGCAAGCACGAGTTGAATTGGTGGTCACTGGGAAGAAAAAGAAGAAGAAGATGAAACGTTTCTCTTACCTTGAAGCGTGGCCATTGCCTGCAGGAGAAGGAGAAAGAGGAGGTAGCGGTGGTCAGCAGCAGCGGTGGTCGAGGACGGACACGAACGACGACCAAGACGAGTACGACGACAGCGACCAAACGACCAGACATGAGATGAGACAAGAGTGGATGGGATGAGATGAATGAAACAAAAAAGAGGAAAAGAAGAAAAGAAAGAAGAACAAGGGTGAGTGAATGAGTGAGTGCGTGTGAGTGGCTGTAAATTAATAATCACAATAATTGCCCTGCCTGTCTGTGAGCTGGAGAACACACTACACAGTACATTACTACTACAAGCCGGTATCATCATCTCCGGCCCCATCTATTACAGCAACCAGCAAAGCACTATCAACCCTGCCTGCCTAGACAGGTGAATAATTAAACAGACGAGAGAATGAATGCATTCACGCCTGAAAGCTCAATCTCTCAATCTCTCAATTCATTAGCTACTACTATCAAACTAAAGTGAACTAGCGTTCTACGGTTACTTACATTTACAGCGGCCACCAACGGCCAGATCGGAGACGGCGTAGAAGATGCCCTCGGTAGTGGAGGAGGAGGAGGAGGACAAAGAGGTAGCCGGATTCAGCAGCACTCGATCACTGCTGCTGCTGCTGCCGTTCATCTTCAGCTCGGTGCTGTAGTTCATCAGCGACTGCTCCTCATCTCCGCCCAGCAAATTTTGCTGCTGCTGGTCACTCTGCATGGCACTCATCATCCAAGTGCTCATTCTAGTGGAGAAGGAAGAAAGAAGGCAATGTAAGGAAATTAGATTAGATTTGGTAAGCAACGTGAGAGTCCTTACCGGTTGAAGACGATCTTGATGTCGGTGGCGGTCACCCAGTCCTGCAGCACCGGACTGTTGTCAAAGTCGTACGCCGAGGGCCGGCCCTCGAGGGTGCTGAAGGCGACCCGAGAGCCAGAAATGGGCTCGGTGTTTGAGTCGGCGCACAATGGCTCCTGCTCGTTGGCTGTGTTCAGGTGACAAAGAAGTTTGATTTGGTTTGGTTTGGTGATGGTGATTTGGCAAAGCCGGATTCGAAAGAAAAAATGGGGAAAAGGCAAAAACAAAAAGAGTAAATCATGCGATCTGTGCTGCAGCGGCAACAACAACAGCGTAAATCAAGGGATTGTCTTTACAGCTCCTGCTCATCCCTGAACCTCATCCTCATTCTCTGCCGCCGCCAATCTGTGCTAATCTCCGCAGCTCTTCAATGCAACTTTTTTTCGATAGTCGTTGTTCAAATTTGCTGCTTTTTGCTCTGTTCTCTATTCCCCCTTCTTCTTCTTCTTCAACCACTTTGCAACTAACTAATCGAGAGCTTAGCATTCTCTCATTTTCGCTGTCGGCCAGAGAGAGGTGAGGCGGCCAAAAGCTAAGGCTGCTGATGCTGCTAAGGCTAAAGGCTATTCAGCTAAAACTATGGCTAATAATAGCGCGATGTGATGCTGGGCGATTACGATTATTAATGGGCCTGTAATGGGACGCGAGCGCCTAGCACTGATCAGGAGGGCACTGCTGCTTTGATGAGGGTAATTTCTGATGGCAGTGGCGGCAAGTGCGATCAATTCATGTGTTTGATCGAGAAGAGAGAAAACTGCAAGTTCAACTCTCTAAATTGCTCAATTCAAGCTGATGCCGATCGAACAGGCTTCATCAATACCGAAGGATAAAAAACTGATTGAGACATTGAAACTAAACGCTCTAAAAACTGAACTTTCATTGCCTCTTTTTCAATGCTTACCCTTGGTAATGGCCGCCCGATTCTGCCGTCCGTAGACCTTGCGGCACTGACTGGAGTAGTACTGAAAGGGATGCCAGGTCTCGCCGTAGTCCATGCTCTTGAAGATGGCCATCGAGTCCGGCTTGGTGTCGCAGAACTGCAGACTAATGTAGGTGAGCTCGTACTTCTTGCCCAGCGACAGCGTGACGGTGACATTCTGGTTGGGGCTGCTGAAGGGCTCGGACATCCAGCAGGTGAGGTTGTGCGGGTTGTTCAGGTCGGTGAGGTAGTGGGGCGGGTGGCGGCGGCGGTAGTGCGCCCGGTCGCACAGCTCGCAGCTGCGCACCGTCTCGCCGGTCTTCTCGTCCGTCCGCAGGAAGCAGTGGTTGGTCGGCGTGGCGCCGCATTCGCTGGAAACCTAAAGAAAAAGGTTATAAAGTAAAACGATTAGTTTTCGGGTAGGCTGGCAGAGAGTTGCTGCTGCTGCTGCTGCTGCAAGAGCCGGTCACGGGCCACAAATTAGCACCACTGTCGCCGCTGGTGAAGCAGAACCAGCCTGGCGCCTAATGGAGCAGCAGCAGCAGATGTGATGGGAGCAGCCAGTCAAAAAATCATCGACCATTAATTACCTTTGCGATCTTCCCGAAGGCGGCGTTCACAAAGTCGGGTATGCAGCGTTTAGGGTTGCCTGGGGAGGAGAAGGAGAAATCACAGAGGAAGGTTAGGAGACCAGATTGAAAACAGTTCTGCAATGTTGGAAACAGCTGAAACTACGTGTCATGTTTTGGAGGAGGGTGGCAGAAAAGATACCCGAGAAAGGACTGAGTCGGGAGTGCCTGCCTGCCGACTGCCTGCACCGATTGATTGAGTACTGCGTCATTAGGCGACGGCACCAGCAGTTTCGGTGTCTCGGGGGCCGCCGCTGCCGATTCGAATTAATCAAAGGTTGCTCTGACTCTATTCGGTGCTCATGTAGGCGACTCTAGATAGATCTAGGCACATCGTCATTACCAGCACCAGCAGCAGTACCAGCACCAGCAGCAGCATGCCGAGCACCTAAGTGAATTAGTTCAGTGCAGTAGTTCCTCTGGGGCATTGCTAGCCAATTTGCAACAGTGCTGGTGGTGGTGGTGGCGGCGGTGGCTTTATCTTGGGCGACCATTTGAGCTGCAGCAGCATCCTCTCTCCTCTTATCGCCGTCTCATCCTGCCTCTGTTGCTGAAGCAAGAGGCTTCATCTGTCATCGAACGGGCAGAAACGACGGGCAAAAGCAGAGAAAGAGAAAGAGAGAATTGAACAGCCATTACCGACTGGTTCGACTAGCTAACTCATTTGGATCGCTGCTGATGCTGCTCATTACCGTCGCCGTAGCTAAAAACGACGCATTTTTCTCTCTTCATTCTTCTAAAATCGAATTCAGCAAAAGGGAAATAGAGTTCATTAGCTGCTCGGTAAGTCAGAATTATCATATATTCCAGTGACGGTAAAAAGGCAAACAAAAAAAGTTAACAGCTAACCCTCTCTGGGATCTTCTTCTTCTTCTTTAGATCCTCTTCTCAGTTCAGCTCAGCTCATTCTATTAGCATCTATCTAATTAATATGCCCTGCGCCTAATGCAGCGGCGGCAGTTTAGCTAATACCCTTTCGGGTACTATCTCCTCGGCGCTATCTGCAGGCAGGCGGCAGGCAGCCCATTTGCATAGGCGCATTTCCCTAACAAAGTTGACTAATTTGCCACTGACACATTAGTGTCATCACATCACCACACCGGGGACATCACCACCACTACCACCAGGGCTGGTAATGCTCTTCTGATGTAATGGCGTAATGTTCGGTATGTAGCGAAATTTGTAATGTGTCTGTCTGCCGGGCGATATGAGGAGTGCTGAAGAGTACACGAGGCCACGAGTGGTAATGGTAATCATTTTTTCTCTTCTTCTTCTTTGGCCAATTCCTCCTAGATTGTAACCCTTCCTATTGCTGATGATGATGATGATTGCCACTACCACCACTACTACTACTAGACTTTACCATATGGCTAAAAAGAAGAGGAAAAAGTGGATGAAAATGCATATGATAGGAGGGTAGAATTGTCAGCCGTTTGCAGCACGTTGACAGCAACAGACGGCAAAAGAATTAGAAATAGAACACAGACACACACACCGAAGCACCAGACAGCAACGACTCTAATTGGAAGATAGATTAGCCGCCATATTGTGAAGTAGTAGCAGCGAGGGGGTATTAAGAGAAACAGAAATGAACAAAGTCTCGCTAACAGCAGCGGGTACCGACCTGACTCATCGTAGCAGGGATCCGTCTGTACGGAGCCGGTGGCTGAGTAGAAGGGCAGCAAAAGAGATCCACCAGAGGATCCGCCGCCGTTGATGGAAGACGCCTGGACACTAAATAGAAACAACAGCAACAGCAGCACGTGACATGAAGAAGACCGAGAAGAAGAAGAGGCGGTGGCGCCCATTTTGACTGCTAATGCTGTGTTCACGTTGTTGATAGTTTGTTTTTTGTTGTTGCTCGCTTGAGCTGGTAAATTAGGTGAACACAACCAAGCACACTCAGTTGGATGAGCAGCAGCAGCTTTTGGTCGTGCCGAAGCAAAGCTCGCCTTGGTGATGAGGGGGCAGTGATGACAACAGCTTGCGGTGATGGCTCGTTTAGTGTGGTGGTTCGTTGACACGGTCACAGCCAGAACAGAAGCAGAAGAAGAAGAAGAAGAACGCAAAGTCGATGATTAGCTTGGCTTCGGTGGTTGTGGTGGTGACTGTGGTGATTGTGGTGACGATGAGTAGCACAGTAGCTGAGGACAAGCAGTGGCAGAAAAGGCAAAAAACAACGGTGGCACACAAACAACAGCACTCACAGACCAAGCTCATTCATTCTATTCATTGATGCACTCTGCACACCCGATGAATGACACTGTTGTGTTGTTGTGGAGGAGTAGGGAGTAGTAGGGGAAGAAGATGTGGATGAAAGGGGATAAAGAGATGACGATGATGACAAGCAGAGAAAGAAAGGGAGATCACTTTTGGGTGGCTAGGAGATTTTTGATGACACTTGCCTGGCACTTGGCGGCAGCTTTGGCTTTGGCAGCTGTAGCAGACAGAGCCCAGACACCACGTGATGAGACTTTAGAGGGTGACTTGAGAGAAGTTGAAAAGTAAAAGTCGAATCTGTCGATCAGACAGAAGGCAGACGACGAAGGAGAAAGAGAGAGCGAAAAAGATGTCGGCGGCGAGATAAGAAAACAGCAGTGAATAAACAAGAGCACCGAGAGTCGTCAAAGTCACTCGTTTGTTTACCGAAGCAGAGAGCGAGAGAATCGATAGAAAGCGAAATCGAAAAAACATACGTTGTAGTGGGCCACACTGTCTTCCAGTCGTGGTTGACGACGACGATGATGATGAGAGGGGGTCTTATGAGTCAGCTATGAGCATCGGCCTGTCCAGCGAGGAATAATAATGAGAGAGAGTGCGATGCACGTCCACCACTGGCGATCACTAGAAAAGTGAGGGCGAAAGCGAGAGGACCAAAGTGGCTGAAGTTTGGACGGTGATCCAAAGCAGACGCTGACTGACTGACTGAATGAATGAGGGTGCAGTGAGCTGCTGCTGCTCAATGTCCGAGCTGTGAAGGAGAGTGTCGGGGACCACTGGGGACACCTTTTGCGTTTGCCTTGTTTCGAACGGGCACCGAAACCGAACTGAACTGAACCGATCCGAGCGAATGCCGGCGAGAATGTGTGATGGCTTCGGCGGTGGCGGCGGTGCTTTACAGCTTTGCAGAGCCGTTCTCTCACTTCGAGTTCTATTTTGCCTCCTCCTCTTCTCTCCTCGTTCTTCTCTGCTCGTTAGCTCGATCTCTCGCTCTTTATTTCTCTCTCTCTCTCTCTCTCTCTCTCTCTTTCTCTGCCGTTTCAAAGCCTCCAGAGAACAGCCGCCGCTGCCTCTATCTTTCTACTTTGGTCCCCGAGTACACACAGCTAAGGCTGAAGCTGAAGCTGCAGACTGCCTGGCACCAGCAGGGCAGCAGCAGTCGGTCTTTTTGGTCGGTCAGTTCTCTTTTCGGTGATGACGATGACCATGTCCGGCGACCAGCAGCCTGTCCTGAGGTGTTAGAGTGAGTGGTCAGTCAGCTAATCAGTGTGATTTCCCTCCTCCTTTTCCTGGCTGACCATTTACCTCCTCGCAACTACCACCACGACGACCACCACTTTAATGGCTCATTAGTGATGACATTAGTGCGACGATTCGGTGGAGTGTCGTTCGAACGTCGTCGTTTGCTGGCTGGCCTTGGTCCACCATGCTCATCTGCGGCCATCTCTTTGAGCTTGCCTGCCCATGCCTGCCCTGGCCATTGTTCAATCCCTTCTCTCTTTATTCTCATTCTTCTCCGACCCCTTTGTCTCTCTCTCTCTCGTTTGAGCAGGAGCTTAAATTTCCTCCTTCTCTGTCTCTCTGACTCCTGCTGTCAGCAAACATTCTCTACAGTCTCTCTTCTGTTCTGTTCTCTAAGCTTTAAATTGCCCAATGGCTGTGGCATTTGTTTGCCTCTCTCTCTCAGTAGTGCAATGTCATGTAGTTTGGGCAATTAATGTCTCTCAGCCTGTGTGTGTGTTTACAAACGACGACCAAACGAAGGAATTACCAAAGGCTAATGCCAATTGGCAAGGGGAGAGAAAGAGAAGGAGAAGGAGACAACGAGTATACATCAACTGAGAACACACCGGGGAGAGATGTTCTAACTGCAAGGGCAACGAATCGATCGAATTGCCCTTCTCAGCTTTTGTCGAATTGAATCCCAGTTTCTCGTGTTCTCGGCTGCTTCTTGTTTGTTTGATGTCGCAGCATCAGAAGCAGCAGCAGCAATTGAGCAATTATTTATCTTACCAATTGAGAAGAAGGGGAAGAGAGAATCGCCAAATTGAAGCAGTAGCGACAGAATCCTCGGCTAGAATTCTCTTGCTTGCAGACTTTTTGGCTCCAAGCTTTACTCAGCACTGAAAAACCACTTGAGCCACTTTGAAGATTTTGTTGCGGCTGCTGCTGCTGCTGAAAAAGGACAAAACGATCTGTTTTGGATACATTTTGAGCACACTTTAAGCTTGAAGTTTGGCCGGTAGTGGTCATCATCAACGTTCAGCCTTAGCATCCACCTCCCACCACCAAAATCCAATGACCAGTCATCTTTCTTTTGAACTTTTTGTGTTATATAGGCGTGATTGATGCACTCCATCAGCCAAGATGCAATGCAAAGGAGAAAGAAAAAGAGATAGTCCATTGAGATTTGCCGATAGCAAAATGAGAGAGAGAACGGGCATAAATTGTCCAGCAGTGTGTGTAGGCAAACTTCCTCCGAGCCATTGCTCATCGGTGAACAGTGGAAAGAAACAAAAAGAGAGGGGCACTAAAGGCGCCCAAACTAGGAGAAAAAATAATAAAACAATAGCCCCGTCGACCACTTTTCCACCACTGAATATTATTATTATTAAAGACGGGCCTGAAGAAGCAGAACTTAACTGAAGATACTGCAAACAATGAACATCTTTTTTGGTGCGCGCAGTTGACGCAGAGCAGAGCAGATCTTTGAAGCTCTAAAATGGAGCCATCTTCTTCAGATTGATGGCTGCTGCTGCTGCTGCTCTTGGTGCTGCTGTCCTGACAGCACAAAAGAAGGAGACGCTTCACTTTAGTGTCAAGTCTAACACACACAGAGCACAAACACTTTAGGCAGATAGACAGGCAGGCAAACACTCTTTACCAGTGGTAATGGTAATTGCTCGTGTTCAACAAAACTGTGTTTAGAGTGGAACATCCGATCTGCTTCTGCTTCAGTTTAGTTTAACTTTGTCTCTCTAAACTTGGGAGCCACTTGTAGGCAGCTGCTGCTGCTTGCTAAGCTGACCAAAGCTCTAATTCAGTTAAATTACATAGAAACAAGTTCACTGAATGACCTCGAGAAAACAGAAGAACCTGAGTAAGAATGCTCAGGTTTTTGGCAGTGTGTCCTTGAAAGGCGATTAGTTCAGTCAGTCAGTCAGTCGACCAGCCGCCCGAGGGTCCGATTACCTACACTGTGCACCTCTTTTTTCAATTCAGGTGTGCACTCTTCTCGTCTCAGTAATCATCCTCCGAAAAAACCGATAAACAGGAGAACAATCGTCGTCAGTACGTGTAGAGCATTTTGGTTGTCTTGTTACAGCAGCAGCAATTGCCAATATCAGCAGATGTGCCGCATCGTGCTCTCTGTTATTAGTGCTCCTTCAGTGCTCACAGTCAGACACTTGTGTTGTTTACAGCAACAATTACAGCGAAAGATTAGAAAAGGAAAGGAAAGAGTGTGAGCAAGGCAGGCAGAAAAGGCAAAACCAAATCAGACAGAGGCAAAATCAGCAGCAGCAGCAGTTTGAAAGACGACTGGAAGTCATCTTCAACAAATCAACATTCACAACATAACTGATCCCACTTTCAAACTCAGAAAAAAGCAATGAGCAAACTTCCTCTCAGCAACCGTTTGCTGAAGGTTTTCCAGCTGTCTTCAAACTTCCGCGAGGCAGTGAAGGTGGTGGAAGAGCCCATCGTCCCCACCTCTCAGCTTAAACCCGATCAGTTGCTGATCAAGAACTTGTACGTGGGCGTGAACGCCACTGACCTAAACATCACCTCGGGGAGGTACTTTGCTCACGGGCCCATTCCCTATCCGCTTGGCATTGAGGTAACGGAAAATTTTAACTCATAAAAACTTAAACTTATTATCAATTTGATCAGTCCCTAGGTGAAGTCGTACAAACGGGAAGTACCACCACCACTTCCTCAAAATACCAAATCGGCGACCTTGTGGTAGTGAAGTCGTCGCCGATGCGCGCCTACGCCCAGTACCTCCTCCTCGGCGCTGGTGATCATCTGACCTCAATTTCCAAACCTGAAAACCCTTCTACTCAATTGCCACAACTACTTGCTCTTCTCGGGACCAGCGGCCTGACCGCGGCCATTGGCCTCAGCGAGGCGGCCCGCATTAAATCGGGTGAAACGGTTCTAATCACCGCGGCCGCCGGAGGCCTAGGGCACATTGCCGCCCAGTGGGCGGCACTGCAGGGCGCCCGGGTGGTCGCCGTCGTGGGAAGTGAGACGAAACGGGCGTTTTTAGAGAAAATCAGTGAAGGAAAGAAGTTTGAGCGAATCATCAACTACCGCAGCGAAGATCTGTCTGCAGTGCTGAAAACGGAGTATCCGGTAAGTTTAAATTTAAACTTGAAAGCACTTTCTAATTTTTTATCTCTTAAGTCGGGACTTGATGTGATCTGGGAAACCGTTGGCACGCCCCTCTTTGAGCAGCTCTTTGAGCACCTAGGCCGACGAGGCCGGCTGGTGAATGTAGGCGCCACTGCGGGCTACCAGACGGTTGGCTACCGGGACATTAGCATTGAGAACTTCATTGCCAAGGTAAAAGAAGGATTTTTTTGTAAAGAAAAGCTATTCAATCAATTTTCCTCTCTTTTAGCTACACTACGGCGGCCGGACCGTGATTGGCTTCCTCACATCCGACTACAAATCCTGCTACGAGTCCTATGCCGCACAACTGATCGACGCCTATCAAAAAGGGCTAATCAAGGTGCAAGTTCAGACTGGAACTTCGGAGATCGAATTCAGTGGGCTAGAGTCGGTTGCCGACGCCATTGAGGTACTGGAATAAGAAAATTGCTGTTCTATAACCCCACTAAAATCTTATTTTTCAGGCCCTTCACTCGGGCACTACTATGGGAAAGGTGGTCGTCAAGGTTTGAGTTGAACTGTAGAAAAATAAAAAAGAATCGGTTTATTGAATTGCACTGAGGTTATTTCGATATAAACACTGAAACAGCTTTTAACCGTAGTTGTGAAGGTAAACGAGGCGACCTGTTTCCTGTATGGCTCGCCGACAGGTGGGACACTCCGCCCTGAACTGCAGCCAACTGGTCAGACAGGGCCAGCAGAAGATGTGGCCACAAGGGAGAAGGGTCGATTGGCGACGTGGCGAGAGACAAAGTAAGCAGCTTTTTGTGGGTGAACTCTCGGCTGAAGAAGAAGAAGAAGGAGTTGAAGTTGAGGAAAGGTGATGATCTTCTTCAGGTGGTAGTGGTGATGATAAAGAGGAGTTCCACAAGCCTGCCAGCAGACCGTACCGACTGTACAGCGAGAGGACCACCTGCAGAGCGGAGAGGCAGCCGAGCAGCGTCGAAGTCGAGGTGGAAGTTTGGCTTGCAAAGAAGCCACCATTAGTTGAAAGGTAGACAATGGAGAGCAGTCGCTTGCCGAGCTCCAAGTAGCGCCCGGTGAAGTAGAAGGCGGCGTTGTTGATCGCTTGGGCGGTGGCGAAGAAGTACTGCACGGCGGCGCGAAGCTCCTCCAGATCAGTAGTTCGAAACAACTGGAGGTGATGCCCGCCAATGAACCTTAGGGCGGTGGTAAAGGCGTTCAAAAGGTGGCCGTGGAGGGCGGTGAGTAGACAGAGCAGCAGTCGTCGAGTGGTGGAGGGAACTGAAAGAGAACTCTTGAGTGCGCCGGTTTGTTGTGATGGTGATGGAGATGAGTTCTTTTCCTTGACGACGACCTGCAACAGGCTGCAGTACTCCTCACCCAGCGTCTGCCGGCCGCTTCCCGTCGTCAGGAGGTGGTAGAGTAGGACGGTGGCGGGCACTACCAGTCGGTCCTGGTAGCGAATCCAGGCCCGCACGCCCACCAGCGTCTTGAGCGCCTCGCCGAGGTTGGCCGCCAGCCGCGCCGCATAGAGCTCATCCTTTTGGCTGGCGCGGAGAACTGCCCAAACGCTGGCCGATGCTGGGGAAGTGTTGGTCGTCATGGTAAGTATTTTAGTGCTGGTGGTGATGGTAGTAATGATGATCACAGCTGATCAAAGACCAAGTTCATCTCTCGTTCGATCGACACTGTTTGTTGTGGGTCGACGCTGGTACGGCGGCTGTCAAAGACCACCGCCGCCACTTTTCACCAAGATCAAAACAATCACTGCGCTGCGCTGCTGCTGCTCTTCAGCCTGGCCAGAGTCTATTTGCACTCTTCAGGGCTGTCCAGGCAAAAGAAGAAGAGGGCTTTGCTGCTTCGAAGCCAGCGCAAAGTTCAAACTCCTGATCGGGAAGAAGTGAAAAGTGTGATGATTGCCCAACACCTCGAGTCACGCGAGGGGTGATAATGATGCTGGTAAGCTTAACACATAAAACAGATCCACCCTTACTCACCCTCACCCTCTTCTTCTACTTCATCTTCTTGTCTGCTTCAGCCTCGATGTACATTGGTGATAGCTGCTGCACTGAGCCAAAGCCGCCGCTGCCGCCGCCGCCGTTGTTGCTGCTCTGTACAGTTGTAACCGCTTCGGGTACAACGACGACTGGCATTCCTTCAAAAGCTCGCATTTCTCCCTTCTTTCTACTTTTATCGTACAACTTGTACCCATAATAATACTACCATTGATGATGACGATGACAAAGAAGGAGAAGAAGAGGAAGGAAAGGAAGGGAAAGGAGAGGTGAGTTGTACTTTTTTGTTGGGTAGACTCCACCTTTGATCCACTTGCGTGCACCATGTTCATCATCAAAGCTTTCAATTTTCAGCTTTTGGCTGTCGTCACTGGCGAAAGAGTCTTGCTGGTGACGCTGCTACTGCTACTGGGGAAATGCTTCTGAACGAGGCCAAACAACAACAACAACAGCAGTAAAATGGTTAAAAAGCTAATGGGCTGCAGGCATTCAATCGTCACCACCACCACCATGATCATCGATCATCACCACCAGAGACGATAATGATCAAGTGCGCACAATATAGACCTAAAACTGGTCATCACCAGGACTTGCGTTGACAAGACTTCAAGAAAAGGGAATTCATCGGTACGACTGCGAACAAAGTCCAGGCTTTCTTTCTCTCTCCCGTTTCTCATCTCTAATTTGTCTACTTTCTACTTTTAGCTTGTCACCTCCTCCTCATCCTCTCTCTTGCTAACAGAGCTCTTCTTTTCGTCGTCTGTATTTGTTTTGGTTCATTGTGGACTACATCGCGCGAGCACTGCCGCCACTGCTGCTGACGAAGAGTACTCGATAAAGTGACTACAAAAATACTACAACTAGCTTCAGCTAAAGCTAACTGTAAACGGTGCTAACTGGAAGAAGAGAAAAAAGAGAGAAAGTACAAAGTTTCCGCACACTATCGTCACAGACGGGGCAGTGCAACAGACCTCTGTACATTGAGTTGCTGTACAAGAAATTGCAGCAACAGAGGCAGAGGCAGGGCTTCGGCCATTTGCGGTGCGCTACTGCAGCGACAAGAGCTGGGGAACATACAACGAACGGCGCGGGAGAAGTTAGTATAAAACGGCGACGACGATGGTCGTTTTCGATGAGAACAAGAGCAGAAGTAGCTTCTCTCTCTAAATACCAAATTGAGCGATCGATAAACCACAGACCAAGAAGGAGAGACTGCCTCAAGTCACCACAATAACATTTCCAACCACTTTTGACCCAAAAACTTCCAAACAAAAATGAACTCTCAAAAATACATGGAACCAAAGCTGCCCGAGAAGATGGTCTGCGCGGGGGCGGCCGCCTGCACCGCCGACATTGTCTCATTTCCACTTGATGTAAGTGGAAATCGGAGAAGCCTTTTTTAAAGTTTTAGTTCGAATCTTACCAAAATTTTCAATTTTCCAGGTCGCCAAAGTTCGCCTGCAGATCGGCGCCAGCTCTGCCGATGGCATCGTCTACCGAGGCCTCTTTGGCACCCTCCTCGGCATGGCCAAACACGAGGGCGTGGGCAGCCTCTACGGCGGCATCAGCCCCGGTCTCCAGCGGCAGTGTCTCTTCGCCTCCATCCGCATCGGCCTCTACGATCTGGTGAAGGAGTTCTACACCGACCTGCTTCATCTGGAGCGGAAGAACAATGGCAATGGAAGTACCACCTCAAATTCCGCCTCGACAATGTTCATTCGCATTGCCTCAGCGATCACCACCGGCGCCATTGGCATCTCCGTCGCGCAGGTAAGTGCATTGAAGCTGGTAAATCGAAAGAGGTGGTCATATTTTCGAACATTTTTTTGGTATTTTAGCCAACAGACGTCGTGAAGGTTCGCATGCAGGCCCAGTCCCGAGGAGGAGCTGGCAATGGTGGCGTCTTCTACAACAGCTCTATGGACGCCTACCGGACTATCTACCGAACAGAGGGCGTGGCCGGCCTGTGGAAGGGCCTCGGCCCCAACATTGCCCGCAACTCGGTGGTGAACGCCGCCGAGCTGGTGTGCTATGACACCGTCAAGGAAGCGCTGATTGAGCGGCGCCTGCTCGCCGACGGCTTCTTCTGCCACCTCACCTCGGCTTTCAGCGCCGGCTTCTGCGCCACCTTTGTCTCCTCGCCGATTGACGTGGTGAAGACCAACTACATGAACTCCGGCGAGGGGCAGTACAGCGGGGTGTTCCACTGCGCGAGGACGATAGCCAGCAAGGGCGGACTGGCTGCATTCTACAAAGGGTGAGTTTAGAATCGATTTGTTTTTGTTTGTTTTGAGTTTGAGGTGCTTTGATTTAGAGATAGCGAGAGTTTGAATTTGGGTCCTTTACTTTAGCTTTATTTTGATTTCGAATGTACCTTTTTGCTTTTTCTCTTCAATGCCGTTTATTGACGTCGAAGAGAGAAAGAGAAAGAGTGTTTTGTGTTTGTGGTAGTGACGAAGTGTTAGGAAATGAGGAAAGGAAACTCCACCACCATCACCACTACCAATTGCTTGTAAACACATTCGCTCTTTGGACAAATAGGTGCATTTTATCGAAGAGTGAGTTGAGAAGGAGGAAAAAGCACCGATCTCTCTCTCTCTCTCTTTCTCCTTTTCCCTCTGTTTACGACGCTCGCTCACTTTCGTTTGCCGCAGTTTGTGTGTGCATCGATGTACCCAGTGACAACTGCGACACTGATCACTTGACTGATCCAATGTACTTTTTTCTCTCTCTCCCTTCCCATCCCTTCCTCACCACTGCACTCTACTACTACTACAACCATCATCACCACTTCCATCACCACCATCACCACCACCACAGGTTCATGCCATCGTTTATGCGCCTCGGTACATGGAACGTCGTCATGTTCGTCAGCTTTGAGCAGCTGAAGCGGCTGTCCTCCTCGGTGAAGCAGCAGCATCAGCTGGCGAAGAAGGATGGCAGCGGCGTCCTCGAGCTGCCTGCCGTGGTCACCACCGTGGTCACCACTCTTCCCAAGGCCTCTGTGCTCTGAAGAGGAGAGAGTGAGTGCACTTAAGTGAACTGCTGCTCCTGCTGATGCTATCTTCGTGGTGTCAGCTGACTGCCGGCCACCGTTTCAGACTCGGTGTGTATCTTCTGGATCATCATCATCATCCTCTTCTTCATTTGAGCTCCACTTTGCTATTTCCATCACCTTCTCCTTCACCTTCATCCCCCTCCTCAAAATACTTTCCATTTTACTGCCTGTGATCAGACATCATCTCCGTCTCCCTCTTTTTGCTCACTCTATCTCTTTTTATGATTTTTTGTATAAAGTCCCTCACTCTTTCCTCTATCTTTTGTTGTACTCTATTTTTAATAAATTGTATGATTTTCAAATTATATCTTGAGTTGCTGTTCACCAGTGGTGGCGATGGTGGTGGTCATTCGATAAAGAGCTCCTAGATGGCAGAAAGGAAAAAGCGTCCAAGTTCTCTTCTCTTGGCGGCAAAACTGACCGCCAGGCTGACAGCGATTGTTGTTGTTTTGGTAGAGGTAGTGATTTTGTTGCTCATCAACAACCGTAGAAGAAGATGGAAGAGCAAACGAGCACCGGCGATGATGATCAGGTTTTGTTGAAGGAAAATGCAGTCAAAGAACCCGTTGTCGTGGGCTACGTCTTCAGTCGTGACCTGCTGGTGCTGGCCAACCAGCTGCCTGAGGTGCGCGGTCGGGTAAGTTCCCAACACTCAAGTTCATCCAAAAAGAACTCATTTTGAATTTGTTTTCTTTCTTTAGGCTCTTCTCGTGCACCAGCTGATCGGCGCCTACGGCCTTCTGCCCTCGCTCAAGCGTATCGAGCCGACTGCGGCGAGCGACGCCGAGCTAAGGCACTTTCACACCGCCGAGTACATTGACTTTGTACGACAGCTAGAAACGAAGATGACGGAAAACGCAGACGAAGCTGATGAAGTGAGCTGGAGCGAGGACTGTGAGGCCTTCGGCCTCGCCTACGACTGTCCGCCCTTTTCGATGATCCACCGGACGATTTCCTATCTTGCCGGGGCGTCCCTAGGCGCCGCTAGGGCGCTGGTTGAGGGCCGGTGCTCGCTGGCGATCAACTGGTTCGGCGGCTGGCACCATGGAAGGAGGGATGAAGGTAAGAGAGAAAAGTTGTTTTCTGTTGACATCTTCTCAATATTGTTCTGAAATTCCCTAGCGTCAGGTTTCTGCTACACCAACGACATCGTCCTGGCCATTCTGACGCTGCTGGAACGCTTCCGTCGAGTGCTGTACATTGACCTGGACCTGCACCACGGCGACGCCGTCCAGGACGCCTTTGAGCGGTCGAATCGGGTGGTGACGCTGTCGCTGCACAAGCATGGTAATTTAGAAGGTTCGAAATTCGTGTTTCAGCTGATCCCTTTCATCCTTTTTCAGAAATTGGCTTCTTTCCCGGCACCGGTGCTCTCGAGGAGGTGGGCACTGGGTCAGGGGGCCGCTTCCACACCCTGAACATGCCTTTCGCAGATGGGACCGACGATGAGACATTCACCACCGCCTTCAGCGCCATTATCACTCCGCTGATTGCCACTTTCCGGCCTGAAGTCCTAGTGGTGCAGTGCGGCGCCGATGGCCTCTCCGGCGACCGAAAAGTGGCCTCCTTCAACCTGACACTGGAAGCCTATAAAACCGTCTTGAAGCAGCTTCTGGAGCTTCATTGTCGAGATGGCCAGCAGCAGCCGGTTCTTCTGCTCGGGGGCGGTGGCTACCACTTTGCCAACACAGCTCGCTTGTGGACGTCACTCACGGCGCTCTGTCTTCAAAAAGATCTTGAAGAGGCGATTCCCGAGCACGACCAACTTCTGGAGTACGGACCTAGTTTTGAGCTGCCCATCACCCCCTCGACAAGGCCAAATCGAAACCGCCCTGAGGCGGTGACCCGCTCTCTGGAGACGATCATCGCGAATATTGGCCAAATAAAACCAGTGGCTGACTGTGGAGGCGACTGACACTGACGATGATGCAATTGCCGATGATGTTGTTGATAGCTGCCTACTGTACGGCACCGCTGTACAGCCAGCTCAGCTGTCAGAGGGGCGGCTTTTGTCGATGGTGGTGATAAGTGATAAGGGGGATCGGCGGCGGCGGTGATGGTCATGTTCAAGAGTAAGAGTTCTTTTTCTTTTTCTCTCTCTTTGCTCTGCGCACTGGCAATGCACACGTTCCCTCTCGCTCTCTCTCTCTCCTCTGCTTTTCCACACTGCTCAGTCACTGACAGTCTCTCTCACTCTGTTTACATTCCTAACCTGCGTCGTTGCTGTTTTGGTGAAGCCAAAACCTTTGAAGTGCTAGTTGAAGCCAAAGAAGGTGAAAGCCGAGCCGCGTGTTATCGTCTAGACAGTGTGCTGGTGGTGGTCGTATGATGTGATCATCACCAACCAGCTTCAGCCATGAAAGCGTCACATCTCGGCGAATAAGTTCGCAGTTTTCGTGTTTTCCGCTACTATTTCTCTACATTTGATTGCACCTACGTTTTTCCTCCTCGACTCTTGATTACTCTGTTTCGGTTCTAAAACTTTTAAATCTTCTGACTACAAAAACAATGACTGGTCTTCTGGAGAGCGCCAAAATGGCCATCCCCTTCGGCAATCTGGCCGGCATTCTGGGCACCTTTGCCACGGCTCTCCTCGTAAGTTTTGTCTTATTTTGGATCACATAACTTACCTAAACCTAAACTAACCCAAATTTTTCTCTCCATCTTCTCAGTTCATCATCCTCTTCTCCATCTACTACGTTCGCAAGTACAGCAACCCCAATGAGACGGATCGCGGCACGACGGTAACGGCGGTCAGCTCGCTGATTGTCGCCCTCCTTAGCTGTTCCCTCCTTCCGGTGGACATCTTCATTGTCAGCTCAATGAAAAACGCCGACGGCAGCTGGAAGGACTGGGCGGCAAATGCCACCGCTCGCGAAGGTTTCGAAAGTGACGTCCTATACGCATACTACAGTCAGTGCAACTCTGCTGAACTCTTTTTAATGTGTTTACTAACTCTTTGTTTCTTCTTCAAATCAGCCCTCTACTCGATCATCTTCGCTTTCGTCTTCTTCATCATTCCCTTCATGTACTTCTACTACGAAGAGAAAGACTCCGACCTTTTCAACTCCAATCGGGCGCTCTCTGCGCTGAAGTACACCGCCATCTTTGTCCTCCTCGCCACTTTCTTCCTCCTCATCGGGTAAGATCAAACCTTCGTTCGACTTTAGAAAATCTTATCGTTATTATTTGTTTATTTTCAGAGCTTTCGTCCCGTTGCGCGAGATACCCGGCAATGGCGGAAACTCCACCGCCAACAGCACCTCCTGGATCGACAAGTTCAAGTCGCTGGTGGACATTCTGGAGCGCAACCGCGGCGAGGACGCTCTGTCGATGGTGCTGAGCATCCTAAGCGCGCTGGGCGTCACCAATGTGGCCATCTACACGGCCATTGGCCTCTTCAACTGGCCAGTATCCTTTATCAAGGGCACGAAGAGTGCGGCTGAGCAGCAGGCGGAGATTGAAGACCGCCACCTGAACAACACCTTCAACATCAACAGTTTGCGGGAGAAGGAGCGCACTTGTGGGCAGCTGACGGAGAAGGAGCGAAGTCGGCTGCGACGGCTGGAGGAGCGGGAGCGGATGAACAGTCTGGAGGAGCGGTACGTTGCCTCCTACCGAAACAGCCGATTCTACCAGTTTCGAGTGCTGCTCCGGCCGCTGCAGATCGTCTTTGGCGTCTTGGTGCTGGCCATCTCCGTGCTCATTTGGGCGTCGCTCTTGATTACCAAGTAAGGTTTTATAACTTAATTTTTAGCCTTTTTACTATTTTCTTCTCTTCTCTCCAGCATCGACAAGGCCTTCCACTCGCTGGGCATGACGATGGGCTACGCCCTGCCGAAGGCCACCTACCTCAACCCGATTGACTGGCTGTTGGAGCACCTGCAGGGGACCACCTATCCCCTTGACTACCTGATGATTATCGTCTTTGCCTTTGTCCTGGTGATGTTCACCATCAGTGGGTACATGAGTCTGGGCATTCGCTTCTTCTTTTTCAGGGTATGGCTGTTTGTAAGTTGTGTATTGTTTAAACTTTCATCCTAATTTTTTTCGGCAGATCTACAAAATTGTTCCTTCGAAGACGGCGCCGCAAGCCATCCTCACTCTCTTTGCCCTGCTGATGGCCACCATCCTCGGCGTGAACATCCTCTTCTACAGTACCTTTCCGCAGTACGTCACCTACGGTAATCAGCACTACCTCGAGACGGTCAATGGCAGCAGCAGTATGGTAGCAGCGGGGATGATGGCACAAATGGCAGGTGGAAATGGCAGCTCGACAATGGCGACGACTACGATGGCAACGACACTGGCCAACAGCTCGACGACAAAGGTTGCCACTACGATGGCTACCACTTTGGCCACGACAACGTTGGCTCCGATCATTACGACTACGATTAAACCAGCCAATGTCACCACGGTCCTCACCAGGTGCACCTTTGCTGCTCCTGCTGGTAAGGAGTTTTGAAAGAAAAGGCGTTTACCTAACGTTCTTTTTCACCCTTGCAGATGCCTGCACAATGACCCGCATGAGCGCCCTTCTGGTGCGCTTCTTCTACAAGGCCTGGTTCTTCGGCGCCTACTACTACTGGGCAATGTGGGCCTTTATTGCGGTAAGAGACTGATGAAGTGGCCTTGGTAAGGATTCGCTTTTTATGATAAACTTTTCTTTGCAGATCTCCTTCATCTCCTTTGTCTACGTGACGGTGAAGCCGAAGCAGACGGTGACGGAAGGTCTGCTCGATGAGGATGACCTCGAGGAGGATGAGTGAGGGGAGATCCTCCTCTGATCTGGTCAAACCCAATTTAAGTTTTAACAGCTCCTTTTCTCTATTTTTCTCTCTGATTATTTAAAACCAAAACACCTCTTCAAAGCCAATTTACTGTTCCTCCTCACCCTCTTCCTAGCCAAACTACTACGCTTGACACAAATGTTTGCTATACTGTACATATGATTAGCTTTACCTACTTTTCCTTTTTCCTCACTTTTTCCTGCGCTACAAACTGTTGATTTCATATCCTATATTTTTCCTTCTGATCGAATATTACAACAGAGTTGAACAGTGACAACCTTTAACAGGTGGCAGCAAAGAAGAGGCATCTTCTGTGCATTTTTTGACAACTCATCGTTTTGTTCTTATCAAGCGTTTCATCTCTATCATTTCAGTTACCATTACCTTCTTCTTTTTCTCCCAAATGTTCTTTGTGTGCAACATTTTTTTTCTGCACTGACTTACATAACCGAGTGATGGCAATCATCAGAAGCAACAGCGGCGGCCGGCATAATTCTCAGCATCCTTAGCTTTCTCTCCCTCTCTCTCTTTCAACTTTTTCTCTGCTGATAAGATCTTTTAGAATTAAAGCACTGATCTAGTCAGTGAGTCCATGAGTGAGTCGGCTAGCCGGTTGCAGCTTGCGTCTGAACAAGGTCAGTCAGAAGAGACGAGAAAGATTAGAGGAGAGAGAGAGACTCTATTTTAAGCGTACATTTAAGTTGCCGACTAAGAAAAAGGAAAGCAACTTTGGAAAGGAGACTTTTTGTTTCAAAGATCACAGAAAACGATTGAAACAAATCAGAAAGAATTTAGATACGTGATTATCAATTTCTAGAAAACGGTAACTTTGTACAACGCAACTTTGCGGTTGAAAAGGAAAACAGGTGCAAGTCTAGGTTGAACTTTTTTCAGTTTCTATCTTTTGCCACTGTTGTTATTATTGTTGTTAATTACTTTCTGGTGGTGATCGTCAACCACGGCTACTGCTATTAATAGCAGTGGCAGTAAGTCCGTGGTGATGACTTTGGATCTTGTCTTTGATCTATTTATAAACAACTCAGCACAACACAGCAGAGCACTTGCCCCTGAGAAGAGGTAAAGTACACCGCTGCTGACTAGTGCCTTACTAACCCCTTCACCGACTAAACAGAACAGAACAGTCCCTGAAGAGCAACCTCATTTACCTTTAGTGGCCAAGAAGAAGAGGAAAAAGAAGAGCAGCAAAAGTTGAGGAGAAGAGAAGAAGAAGAAACGGATCAGCGAACAGCACCGACAGTTTGAGCTGAAACCTGTTCGAAGTGCTCTTCCTCCCGTTTTCAACGTCTCAGCGTTTGCGTCCACTTCTTCCCCTGCACTCGCTTTCAATCGCCGAGAAAAGAGAAATCTGTGATCTGCAGAGTGATCCACAGTGTCCTCTTGATGATGGACAGAGAGAATGGAAAAGGGAGAGCAGAGGAGAGAGGAGAAGGTATAAAGAGGCCTTCTAGTTCTCTCCGATCACCGTTAGTGGACGGTGGAAGCTGGCAAGTGTCGTCGACGTTTTCTTCTTTTTTCCCCATTTCGGATCTAGTGTCCGACGTGTCGCGAGGAAGCTCAGTTTTGTCTTCTTCCGATCCAGAGAAGAGTGTGTGTGTGCAGTGCCAACCAGTTCTATTTATCTTTCCCCCTCCCTTTTACACGTTGATCTCCACCTATTCAACTTCAACTTCAAATACTTCAACTTTAAATTATATTTATCCCAATCATGAAGTCATCCACTTATGCAATCAGTCAATTAATTCTTCTCCTAGCCATCTGCTATGCTGGTAAGTGAAATGCTTTCGAATTGATATCTCTATCTAGAAACAACTATAGTTAAAAACACTTCCTGCCTGCCTGTGTATGAGTGTGTATGAGTGCCCTTCAGACACGCCAAAAGCAATCATCACGCCGTTCATTCAATCAGTTATCAATACTGCCACTTTATGCCAACATTCGCATCAGTCAGTTATCAGCCCTTGTCAAACAGAAATCGGTGCCGGCAATTTCGAGCCAGATGGATTCTGCAAACACTTCAAAATCAATTCAATAAACTTCACAGAAAAAGAGCGAAAGAAAGAAGCGTAGTCAGGCAGTGTATTAGCACCACCTGTACAACAGGTTCAGTCCCGCCGTCGTCGAAGTAGGTCAGAAATGGTGGTCTGCAGCCATTCGCTTTCAGCAGCCATCAACAACAGCAGAGAAAAAGCTATCGCTTGAAGCAAAATCTTTCTCTCTGATGGCAAGCTGCAATCATCCTCGCCCAAGCGTTTTGCTTCCCCACAACATATTATCATCGCTGCATACAAAACAGACAGACAGTCTGGCCCCAAATGTGAACTGATCATCAAGCACTGTGAAGATGAAGAAAACTGACAGCCGTGGCAGCGGCGCCACCTTTTGTGTCACCACCTTTGCCCATATCGTTCCGACGTGAGTGAAAACCTGTTGTGGTGGTGGCGATAGTGGTTGGCAACAGCAAAACACAGCAAGATTGCTCTTTCTCTTTTCATAATAATAATTCAAAAACACACACACAAAATCGAAACCACAGTTTTCAGTGTTCATCCGATGGTAACCTTTCTTCCTTTCTTCCTTCCTCTTCAGCCTCTGCCACCTCCATCGTCAAGCGGCAGGCGGAAAGCGGCGACGGCAACGACGCCGAACTGTGCAAGGGCCGCCCGCCGAGCGAGTACTTCCGCCTGACGGCCGACGAGGACTGCCGCGACGTGGTCCGCTGCTCGGTGCAAGGCCTCCTTGCGTTGCGTTGTCCCTCAGGCCTCGCCTTCGACATTGACAAGCAGACCTGCGACTGGAAGTCGAACGTCAAGAACTGCCAGCAGCTGGAGAGTAAGTGATCCTAGCAGCGGTGGTGGTGATTTTTTCCTAGAACGATCCTAACTTTCAAATTCTTTTCTTTTCCAGAGCCTCGTCTGGTCGCCCCGCTTCTGGCCACCGATGAGCCAATCTGCGAGGCGGGCAAGTTGGCTTGCGGCAGCGGCGACTGCATCAGCAAGGAGCTCTTCTGCAATGGCGAGCCTAATTGCCAGGACGGTTCCGACGAAAACGCCTGCAGTAAGTGCTTATTCTTAAAGTAGAACGCCTTCATTTTCTAACCTCCTAAACTTCCCAGCCGTTGAGAAGGACCCGAACCGGGCGCCCGCCTGCGACCAGTCGCAGTGCGTCCTTCCCGACTGCTTCTGCTCGCCCGATGGTACGCAGATTCCCGGAAAACTGGAGCCGAATCAGGTGCCGCAGATGATCATGATCACCTTCGATGACGCCATCAACAACAACAACATCGACATCTACGAGAAGATCTTCAAGGAGGGGCGGAACAATCCCAATGGCTGCGCCATTAAGGTTCGTGAAGTTTTTTCTAATGGTAGTAAGTACTTATTGTTTGTTTCTTCAGGGCACCTTCTTCATCTCCCACAAGTACACCAACTACTCGGCGGTGCAGGAGATGCACCGAAAGGGCCACGAGATTGCCGCCCACTCCATCACGTAAGCTTTCCTTATCAGGTTATCTTTTCGAACGCTTATCTTTTTGTTCATTTCAGCCACAACTCTAACGAGAAGTACTGGAGCGAAGCGAGCACCGAGGCCTGGGCGAAGGAGATGGCCGGCGTCCGCCTCATCATCGAGCGCTTCTCCAACATCACCGACAACTCCATTGTGGGCGTCAGAGCGCCGTACCTGCGCGTCGGCGGGAACAACCAGTTCTTCATGATGGAGGAGCAGGCCTTCCTCTACGACTCCACCATCACCGCGCCGCTCTCCAACCCGCCCCTCTGGCCGTACACCCTTTACTTCCGCATGCCGCACAAGTGCCACGGCAATGGCCAGAACTGCCCCACGCGGTCGCACGCCGTCTGGGAGATGGTGATGAACGAGCTAGACCGCCGCGACGACCCCAACTTCGACGAGGAGCTCTCCGGCTGCTCGATGGTGGACAGCTGCGCCAACATCCTCACCGGCGACCAGTTCTACAACTTCCTCAACCACAACTTTGACCGGCACTACAAGACGAACCGGGCGCCGCTGGGCGTCTTCTTCCACGCCAGCTGGCTCAAGTTGAATCCGGAGCTGCAGGACGCCTTCATTCAGTGGATCGACGAGGTGCTCGACAAGAATGACGTCTACTTCGTCACCATGACGCAGGTGCTTCAGGTAAAAGAAGAAAAGAGTTTTCATCATTTTCCAAATCAAAACACTAAATTTTATTTCTATTTCCACCCACCCATCCATCCACACCCGCCCACAGTGGATGCAACAACCGACACAGTTGAACAACATCCGTGACTTTGCCCCGTGGAAGGAGAAGTGCGAGGTGAAGGGTCAGCCGCAGTGCAACCTCGCCAACGCCTGCGCCCTCTCCACCCGAGAGCTGCCCGGCGAAACGGTCCGCCTGCACACCTGCGCCGAGTGTCCGCAAAACTACCCCTGGCTGGAGGATCCCACTGGTAAGCAGTGTTTGGCTGTGACTGCAGCCATTTAGAACCATTAAAACTAACTGATTAATGTGATCCCCCCAGGTGACTACTACGCCTTCAAGAAGAAGTAGTGTCAGACAACGGAACACAACAGTCGACAGTTACATAACCGGACCACTCAGCCATCGAACGGGAACGCTACCAAACAAATGCTTCATCTCACAAGCAACACAGTAAACCATCACCAAACCAAACTCACCACCCTGACACGCACTGGAAACCACACACTCACAAACACACAACTCCAATCGAAAAAGTCATTACATTTTTTCTTTTCATCTTTTTTTCTAATAAGCGATTCTTCACGCCTCTCTCTTTTTCTTCTTTTTTTCGAACACTGATAAAAAATCAAATAAATTTATTTAAACACAAAAGTACTAGCGTAAAGTGAAATAAATTAGGCTCAAATAGAACGACGTGTAGGAGAGTGAGAGAGTAAATTGGCGAAATTAGCATTTACATTGGCCAACTTGAAATAGAAATAGAATCGCCGAAAAAGAGAGAAAGATATTCTGCCACAAAAAGTGCTGCTGCTGTTGGAACACACTGGAACACGTCGTCGATGCGGCGACAACGGCAGAAGTTCTTGCTCTTGCTCTTGGACCGCTCACACTGTCCGCATTTTGGCCCTACTATACCCGCACTGAGCTTTCCCAAAAGTCTGCTGCTGCTGCTGTTGGAACGGTTCGGCACACAGTGGTTCTATTTCTCTCTCACTCTCCTCTCTTTCCCGAGCGGCCAAGCTGCTGGCTGTGGAACTGAACCGAACAAGCGAACTGCAACGAACTGAACAAACGAAAGAAGGAAGGAAGGAAGGCAGAGGGCGCAGTCGCAGCCACAGCAGCGACAGTGTCTCACTACCAGTGCAGCCGCTGCAGCAGTGTTTCTTTCTTTTGCGCCGCTTTCCTTTCTTCTGCTTCGCTGCTGCTGCTGCTGCCTTCGCAAGATTTGGCCAGTGTCTGCAGACTTTGCAGCAGCCTCGACACTGGCAGCTTCAGCTCAGTTGGAGAGAGTGAGTCGCAGCGACAGCACAAGAAACACTGAAGACAACTGAAGACCACCACCACAGACCTGAAGAAGCTGACATTGGACTGGAAGGGAGGCAGGCAGGACGGCATTAGCATGGCTGCTCCATCTGGAACATGATCACTGCGACCACGACGACCACTACGACAACGACGACCACAATTTCTTTTGTGCCCCAGGCCAGCAGCAGCAGCAGCAGCACCGTCTGTCTGCTCTAGAGTCTGTCTCTCTCTCCCTCGGTGTTCCTTTGTGTCTCAAAGTCTCTGCATCGCCAGTGGCCGATCAGAGTGCCAGAAGATCTTCTTCTTTATCGAACAGCTACCACCAAAGCTCTTCTGACAGCTCAGGATTCTGCTTCTTCTACTTCCTCCTGAGCAATGGTCTGGTTTCGGTTTTTATCTTCTTCTTCTTCTTCTTGGTTTCCTACCACGGCAGCAACAAATCCAGCAAAAACAACAACAACAACACTGATACTCACCACTTGAGCAGCGAACCACTTCCTTCAGCCAGTCTTCTGATGATCTTCAGCACTTCTTGATCTTCTTCCTCCTGCATTGCATTTTCCCTCTACTACCCAACAGCAGCAAAGTTTGGCAGCTACCTCTTCTCATTTGGCATCTAACACTGGCAGCATCGACAACAGCAACAACACCATAATCACCACCACCAATTCCTGCGCATAGTTTTAACAAGGTAAGAGGGACTGGGGAAATTAAATGTGAAAACTGTTTATGTTTGTTGACACTTGATTAGTTTCTCCAGTGTGTTCTATTTCTCACTGCAGCTGTTGTTGTTGTTGCAACTTTTATCTCACCAGCACAGTATGGGATGCGGGCTAATTAGCGAGTAGGCTCGTTTACTTCAGATTAGCCGTGTCGTTGTTGATGATGATGATGATAGTTGTGTAGCATTCTACCTTTCTCTTCCGTTTCTGAAAAAAGTTTTTGTTGTCGTTAGCCACACTGTGATTTCTTTAGTTAGCTAGCTTGACTGTGATGTTTGCGAGCACTACTCGGTTTCTCTTGCTCTCACTCTTTCACTTTGCCTGACAAAGACGGCGGCGGAGATGCTTGACAAGTTTACTTGCTCTTGCTCTTCCTCCTCCTCCTCCTCCTCCTCCTTTGATGTTTACATTTCCCTCTCTTTTACCAGCAGTGATCTGGTTGCCTCTTTCTTATTCTTACTGTTTGCAGCTCTGCGCTTGTTTAGATGTGCCCAGCAAAGTGTTTGAGAGGAACTGCAGTCAGTCAGCGTTTCTTAAATCTGAACTCCATTTACGTCTTTTTCTCTTTCTTTCTCTTTCCTCTCTGATGATATATTGCCCTCAGTCACACACTCATTCAGTCAGACAAACAGTGGTGCCAATTGCCAGCCATTTTGCAGCAGTGATCATCATTTATTTATTTACCAGATGTGTGCTTGCCCGCTTGCTGCTGCTGCCCTCCAGACAGACAGACAGTCAAAGAAAGAAAGAAAAAAGAAAAGAAAGTGCATCAGCATCCTCAGATGTCGGAACCTATTCTTCTCGTATCCAAAATATTTTCCCTTTTAGTCTCCTTTCAGTCTATTGTCGTGTGTGCTATTGAACCTCACTTGCTGGCTCGCAGTGTGTGATTCTGCTGCTGGTGGTGCACTATTGGCTGGAGGAATTAATGACAGCTGGTTCTGATGCGTCTGGAATGCTGCAGCAGCAGCATTCTCCACAGTTTTGAAAACTTCACCAACTTTACAGCCCTCTTGCTGTACAGAATGCAGTACAATTGAGTGCATCTCCTTCTCCTGTTCTGCTGCTGTGCACTGCTCGGAGAGTTCCAGTTTCATACTTTAGGCAAGAGAGTTCGAGTTATGAGCATATTAGCTGATGATGCTCCTGCCGAAGTTGAAGTTGAAGAAGAAGAAGAAAAAGTGTTTATTTTTAGCTTAGCCAGCATCAGCATCGACAGCAGCAGCAGCTGCGCTATTTTGATCGAAGTATAAGTCGTCGATTTATTGTCTGTGTTGGGGCTCATTGGCAGGCGGCGGCGAGGAGAAAGAAGAAGTAGGAGAGGGAGGATGCTGTGGCAGCAGCAGCAGCAGCAGCAGCCGTAGCAGAACCCAACGGTTTAGCGGCACTAATTGATGTGCCCTCCTTCTCTTCCTCACCATGGTATGTGTAAAGAAGTGATCATCCGCGCACTTCTTCTTTAGCACCACCAGCAGCAACTCTGCATGTTTCTCTCTCTAGCTGTTTATTTGCCTCCTACACTGCTGCAAAACTTTGTGGCATTTTCCAGCTAATTGATTGTGGCCAGCAGCAGCAGCAGCCGTCGCTGTAACGAAGACGTCGTGCTCTCAAAATCATCATCTTCTCGACTCGGTGTATCCTCTGCTTCTGTGCTCTATGATCCTTTCTTCTTCTGCTATCTTGCTCGCAGCCCGTAACCAAAGGCAAAGTCAACAGTGGAGAAGAAGAAGAAGAGGGCAAGAAGGCACTGAAAGTGCGAGCGGATACTGAATATCTCCCTGGCAGCAGCCTCACGGCGCCTACTCAATCACACACACTCGCACTCACCGGGTTCGCTGCTGCGACTTCCAAAGACGCTGCTATTGCCATTGTCGTGTCCTAGTTGTGGTAGAAGTGTTGCTGCAGTGTAGCAGTGGTGCCCCGAACCGTGTTGAATTAATTGAATAATAACAGTGTGTGTGTGTGTGTAGATGGTGGTGGTCTGTTTACACTGTCTCACAGTGTTTCGGTACATAGGGCACTGGAGAGAACGATACTGGTACTCTCTAGTGCTTCCTTGGTCTCCTTTCCTTTCCTTTCCTTTCCTTTCCTTCGTTTGCTCACACACACAAACTATCTATTTGCTTAGGTATTCGATAGCGCTCGCACACACTCACACACACTTCGGCATACTTTTGGTGCGTGATTTGTCCGCTGATCGGGGGTGAAAAGGAAAGGAAAGGAAAAACGGTAGATCACGAAGCTGCCCATTGTCGGATAACAAATATGTGAGCACTTGAGCTCTAGCTCTAACCTTTAGTTAGTTAGTTAGTGGATTTGGAACTGTGTTTTTTGCGTTAATTGCTTGCTTTCACTTTTTAATAAGCCTTTTCCTTTCACTTTTCTTTTTCTGCAGAAATGCGCAACGATCACCACTCTTCGGTGCTGGCGGCGCCGCTGCCCACGGCGGTTCCACCGCCACCGCCGCCGCCGTCTTCATCTTCGCCGACTGCAATGGACAGCAGCAATGCTATTCAGCAGCTCTTTTCCACTTCCTCCTCCTCATCTTCCTCCTCATCCTCTTTGGTGATTGACGAAGTTCACTCTCAGTCCTCCTCGCCACCGATGACCACCACCGCCACCATCACCACCAACGGAATCTCTGCCTATCAGCAGAACCCGAATATTCTGCCCGACTTGACCAACAGCAGTAGCAGCAGCACAAGCTTTCCATCCGAGCAGCTCTTCCTCCTCAATGGCACAAGCAGCAACGGCAGTAAAGCGGTGTACCAGGGCGCACCGACCACCGCCGCCGGTAAGCCTTCTTCAAACACATCACACACGATAGCGGGACAGACAGATTTGTCAGCACTGTCTCCGCTCACCGCTCAAAGCGGGGTAGTAGTAGTAGTAATTGTGCGTGTTATTAATGCCCTTTCTTTGTCTTTGCCCACTTCTTTCCTTCCTCTTTTCAGCAGCAGCAGCCGCCGAATCAGTGAGCACAATTGGCGGCGTCGGCGTCAGTGGAACAAACGGCGGCAGCCTTGCTCTGAACGGCGAACTAGCGCACAATGCCGAAGCACTTGCCAGCAGCTCATTATCATCATCACTTTCCTCCTTTTCACCCTCCTCCGCTTCTGTCCTCTCCACCACCACCACCACCCCCGCATCGTTATCGTTATCGCCATCTCAATCTGCAGCACAACATCTGCAACCGACCAACGGCATCAACAGTAGCTCTAGTGCTCCTCAAACAGCGAATGCCACCTCCACGGCCAGCGTCGTCTCCGTCTCGGTGGAGCAGCAGACGCAGACGGACACTTGTCCCATGGACCAGGGACAGCAGAGTCAGCAGTACTCTTTTGGTGATGCTCACGAGCAGATGCAGCAGCAGCTCTCTTCAGCCGCCGCCGCCTGCTCACCGCAGCTCCTCACCGGCGGCTGTGGAAGTTCGACCTTTGCAGATCAGCAACAACAACAGCAGCAGCAGCAGCTTTCGCACTCGGTCTCACCGCCCGCCGCCGCCCTTCACTACGGCCTCAACGGAGGCGGTCTGGTGATCATGGGCACCACCAATCCCCATCAGCAGCAGCAGCAGCAGCAACTTCTTCAACAGTCGCACAAGTCGGCCAGCATCGCCTGCAACACTAGTCCCAGTGGAGGTCAGCAGCTGCAGCAGCAGCACTCGATGATTGCCAATGGAGTGGGAGGGGCGCTGACAGTGATGGTTTCGCAGCATCAGCAGCAGCAGCAGCAACTCCCCTCGACTACGTCGACCAACAGCAGCAGCTGCTCGGCGGAGGCGATCAAGTCGGCGATGATGGCCAACGCCGGACTGATGAACGCCGCATCAAACTTTCAGCCCAAGCGACTGCACGTCAGCAACATTCCCTTTCGCTTTCGTGATCCCGATCTGCGGCAGCTCTTTGGGGTAAGTTGTGCCGTTTTTTTAATTTTGTGCTATTCCCTTTTCCTCTTTTTCTTTCCTCCGCTTTGTGACATTTTCTTGCCATCTTCATTTGAGGAAGCAGCAGCAGCAGTTTTGGCTGCCTTCCTTTTTATTACCTCTAAGGTGTCATAAGTGTGCGATGCTGGCTGTCGATATTCTTTCTTTTTCTTTCTCGTGCTCTCAAGTCTTTAGGGGAAGAGCGCACTTTAAATTGCTTTAACAGCAGCAGCTGCACCGTCGTGAGTTACGATGACAGAAGCGCCAAGTGGCCCTTCTCTTCAGTGAAGCAGAAGAATGTGTTATTACACCACCACTCTTTAGTCTGCTGCCATATCTGTCAGCAGAACTGCCATAGTGCGTGCTTTATGACCTCGTGAAGGCTTTCGAGTACTCTTTTTCTTTTTCTTTGTCTGTGTGTGTTGCTACTCTGCATAAATTGCACTTGCACGGCCGACGGTGGCAGTTGACAATGTGTGTGCATTGCTTGCTTGGTTGGCTGGTGCGATGGCCATCGTTACCAGCCAACACCAGCATCAGCTTCCACAATGCGGCATTGTCTGTCGCCGCTCTCTTGACTTCACTTCACTTTTTTCACTTTCACTGTTACTCTTTTGCTGCCTCTGTTGATTCAGCCCTTCACATTCGCTGAGTTGTGTGTGTGTACTTTTCGGCCCATTTAGTGAGGCCTCATTCCACAGAGCTCGCTCTTTTCTATCTCTCTCTCGTTTTTTCTGCCGGCGTCCTTCGATATTATTAATCATAATTATAAATAATATGCGATAGATGGGGAGGCTGGAGATGAGGCTCCAGGCAACAGCAGCACCGTCCTTTTTTGACGGGCGGAAAAGGGGGGATTATTATCATCAAAAGCAGCAACAGAACTTGCCACTTTTTAACGTTGTAGTAACGAAGTGGTAATCTGCAGTGCCGGGCGGAACTTTTGCTCTTTACTCACTGACTTTAGTGACAGTGCAAAGGAGAGCGACTGACTGATACATCTTTTTTGCCTTTTTCATTGGATGCCATCCAAAGTGAGTGAGTGAGTGAGTGAGTGACGAGATGAGCGAAGGAGATCATCCGCCGCCGCCGCCGCCTGCCAAAGCACACTATTCCCACATCATAATTCTGACGACTGAAGCTCGCTGATCAGACTGAAGAGAGACTGTCACTTTGAGAGTTGTTTCATTCTATTCTTTTATACGCCGAGAAGCTCTCTTTAAGAGACTAGGAGTTGTCTTTGTCGTCTGCCAGCGACAGACATTTTCTTCTTTTCTTTGTCGGCGTTGATCAGCCGCTGATCAGTCAGTCAGTCTGTCGCTGTGCTCTCTTCACCGCTTCTTTGTTCTTTGTAGTCTTGTACCAAGTGACATTTGCCTCTGGTGGTGACTCGGTGGCTGTATAGGTTACGGTATTATAGTCGTTGATTTTATAATATCGCTTTGTCGTCGCCATCATCACTTTCATGCAAAACAGGACTTCCTGTGGAGAGAGAGAGCGAGGGCACCAGTGTGTGGTGTCCACTGACACTTCTTTTCACACAGTTGCTATGTCGCTGACAACCTTTTAGCTGAGCCCCTTTTTTCAGGACACCTTTTTCGGGCACACTACACCCTAGACACACTCTGCCTACGGGCGCCCTTCTTTCACATCGTCATTGGCGACATCATTAGGGACGGGCTGCAGTGCAGTGGCAGTTAGTGCGGTGCCAAAGCAGTGTCCGGTCTGGGACGCTGTGTGTGTTTTCTTCTCACAGAAGACGACGGTGTAGAGCCAGGCTGCTGACAAGCCCTGTCGCTTGTAGGGGACAGACGCATTACGCAGCACTACGCCATCATTTACTGCAGCAGCAGCAGCAGTCGCTTGATTATGATGGCCGCACTTTTTTTAGCTGGTCTGTGTCGAGACGGGCAGGCATCTCATTTGAAGTGGTAGTGAAAGCAAGAACTACTTTCACAGGCTCCCCTGCTTCGTGTTCCTCCATCGTGTTCTTTTCTCTGCTTCTTTTCACTGTTTTTTTGTTGGACTGTGTTTTACTTTGACACGCAATTTGAAATGCTGGTGCTACTGCTGTTGATGCCGATGCCTTTCTCTCTTTTGCTGTTGGCACCAGCCAGAGTGTGTTTGTCGTACTTTGCCGCTCATTCTCCTGCTGCCCTTTATTTTGTTGTATTTATTCTTGCTGCTTCTGTGCATTGCGCCTTGTTTAGTGCCCTTTTTCCTCCTCTTCAATCTCGGTCCTCATCATGTGCCGCTACCAGTTTTTTTGGTTGGTTGTTGTTGTTTTTCTCCTGCTGATGCTTTATTACTCTTCGGTTCGTTGGTTCGTTGGCTGGACATTGGGCTTTGCTTTCGGTTTTGCTTTGCTCTTTTGGTTGTGTGCCCTTTTCCAGACTTCAGACCCATTTATTTCTATTAGTAGAGGGGCGCACCTGCTGGTGCTTTTATTTGCTGTTTGTTTGGCGTTCACCTTTTTGTGCTCTTTTCTTTCTCTCAACTGTCAGAGCTGAAATTTGTTGTACAGTAATGCGCAGTAGTAGTACAGTAGCTGCATCGGCGGCGGCAGCAGCAGTAGCCGCTTAATCCGGTTGAGCTCTTCGTGTGTTGGAAAGGCATCAGCAAGCAACAAAAGCAGCAGCAGCCTTTTGTAATCTTTTGTGTCGTTTTGAAGTGGCTCCTGTCCAGCCTGCCGCTGCTTCGCATGACCACTTTGCCCCCTCACTTTTGTGCCATCCAAATTGGCTCTGTTTTCTGACAGCAGAAGAGTTGCCGTTTCTGCTGCTGCTACTGCTGGTTTATCAGCCTTTTTATTTCGTTTTTTCTAAAGTAGTTTTTGAAGGTTCGAAGCTGCTGCTGCTGGTTTTCATCTCTGTCCGTCCTGTGCTGCATTTCTTTTCTTCATTAAGAGATCAGCAATTGGTGTTTTTTATTGCCGCAGTGTATGATCTCATACAGTTGCTTATTACTATTACCGTGGACAGGCAGTGACTCTAGAGTTGATCAAGTTGTGCTATACTGAAGAGGAGAGGGGAGGGAAGGGCCACTTCAGACACTGACAAAACGGGCAATTTATCTGTCGGGTTTTGACTACATTTTACTGCCGCTTCTGCTGCTGCTGCTGACGCGAAGCAGACTTTCCACTTTTTTTATTATATCGATTTTACCTCATGGACGGACAAACTCGAAAATGGGCGCCTAGTATACCAACTGCCAGCTCGGCATGCTGGAGGGGCATTTGTGTCTGTTTGCCTGTTTGTCGGTTTGTGTGTAGATTTGTGATCTAGATGGTGAGGGAGAAGAGGGAGAGGGAAGAATCCCCAGTGGCCACGAATTCTCTGCACGAATATTCTCCCTGACTCGAGTTGTGTGTGAGTGAGTGGGGAGACACACGTTTCACCATTTGGTGACCACGGCGGTGGTGGTGTGGTGAGAATGTCCACAGTGTGTGTGCATGTTTGCTCGCCACAAGTGCAGCCACTGACCACTTCTTCTTCTTCTTCTTCTTTTACTCTGTCTCTTTTCACTCGAGCACTCGTTAATTGTGTGATTTGTACGGCGAGGGCGAATGCAGAGAGGGGCTCTCTTGGAGCTCATTGCTGCTGTGTGTACCCAAAGCTCTCTCACTTTACTTATTATTGAATTAACGCAGAGTCGGTTCGTTGGCTGGCTGGTCGGCGAGACCTGCCTGTCTTTTGCCGATTCAGCGTGACGAGCCAGCGTGGACAGAGTTCTTTTGCTTCATGTTCTCTTGGTCCGGTCCTGAGGAATGTTCGTGAATGTGTGCAGAGCAGAGTGAATCCCTCTATATACCTGCTGCTTTTGCTGCTGTTTCTGGAGCAGTTTTTGCAACAAGAACGGGGACAACGGAGTTGTCCTAAAGCGGGGAGAGATGGTAGGAAGAGGAGGAAGAGTTCACAAATTGCAGCCATAATTGGCAATGGCTTTTTTGCTCTCACTTTCTCTTCTTCACTCATTTGCTCCCCTCTTTCCCCATTACCAATTTTAATCATGCATCTCATTTTCGGGTACTACCTCTGCCGCTGTTCACTATCACTTCCTCCTCTAATTACAATTGGCACTCCTCATTTTTCCGACGGTATCCAGTTTCACAAGTGCGCACTAGGGTTTCTTTCTACTTCTTCTTCTTTACTGCCTTTTCTTTTATTTTCCTGTGCCTAGTTCTATTCTTTTATTCTTGAATCGACTAACCGTTTTTGTTTTTCCCCTCCTCTTCTTTCCTTATAGCAATTCGGACCCATCCTCGATGTGGAGATCATCTTCAACGAGCGCGGCTCCAAGGTAAGTACCGTTGCATTTGCCGTTGCTGTTGTTGCTGTTTTTGTCAGCATAATGAATTAATTAGCAGGCATTGAGAGGGGGATTGAATGCCGTTGCCTTTGCCGCAGCGGTCGTTTCCTTTATCACCGAGAACGTCTTCTTTATCTTATTATTTCCTATAACTAGTCCTATTATTAGTTCAAGTGGTGGGTAGAACATGATCAGCAGTAGTGTAGAGGTAGAGAGGTAGCAGCAGCTCAGGTGCAGGCACAGGGAAATTATCCTTTGGTTCCCTCCGTTGCCCCCTTTTCAGGAAAAGCTCTTTAGCAGACAAATGCCGCTGCCGGGGCCGTTGTCTCTTTTGCTTTCTCTTTCTCTCAACTGAACACAGTAGACAAAGGCTGCTGCTGCTGCCGCTGTAATTTGTCGCTGGTGGTGATTAATGCCTAGCTCATTCTCGCTCACTTGCTCTCTCTCTCATTATTCTCCTTCTCGAATACCCACACACACACTCACTTTGTCGGCTCGTTTCGTTTGGAACGCAGTACACACCGACACGCAGTGTCCCGGTATCTTTTGTGTGTGTGCAAACGAAAGAGAAAGCGAAAGACTGAATACGTGTCACGATCGGCGATTGGCAATAGCGCGCACCAGAGCGTTCCAGCACCACCACCACCACCAGCGTGTACAACCGCAAAAGAAAAGACAAAGGAGAGAGAGAATGAGAATGATGGTACCTCTCGGGGTAAGCCTGTCTGGAAATTGCTGGTTTCAGACAGACAGACCACAGCAGCAACAGCACCAGCAGCCTGCTCATTCTCTGCAAGGAAAAGAAGCGCATTAATTGCCATTCACTGGTGCCGCAAAATGAGATTCCCCTCGCTCTTTCTCAATTTGTCCGTTAACGCCTTGTGCGGTGCTGGCTGTGTGTGTATGTGTGTCTTCCTGCCTGTCTGCCTAGCTCGCCGTCTCTAATGGCTCGCCGACTAATCGAGTTTCAGGAGGACTGATTCAGGCCTGCTGTTGTTGTTGCTGCTGTTGCTGTCGTCATCGATGGCCACCAGCTTGTTCTTGTTCTTTTTTCTTTTGGCTGTCTGATGAGCGGAGGACCCTCTGCTGCTGCTTCTCAGTTTTGGGTGGTGTCGCCTAATTTGAAGCCTGATTGACTCTGCTGATCAGCAGAGACTTTGCGGCAAAGAAGTTAGAGCCATCAAGTCCCATATGCTGCCAGAGTGGACGCAAAAAATGTACAGAAGAGAATGAAGGGAAAAGGCAGGCAGAGATGACCGCGTTCTGTGTGTTGAAAGTGGTTTGGCCGGCCGAAAAATAGTTTTGGTCAGCCTTTTTTCTTTTTTTTTGCGTTTTTTGGTAGTGGTGACTGCCGCCGCCGCCGCTACCGCTTTTATATCGTATTCACTTGGCTATTTGAGCAGGATCTTTTTCGTCCACTTTCGCCTTTTTTCTTCCTCTTTTTTCTCCTTTGGCACTTCTGCTCCTTTGTGTAAGGGAAGAGGGGAGAGAGATCGGGAAGGCGAAAAGTTGACATGAAGTGGGCCGAGAAGTGGGCAGGCGTCCAGAAAGAGTGAAAGTGAGTAAAACTACCAAACTGAGAGTCGCTCAGCAGGCATTCATCTCACGACACGGTCATTTTCACTGTGTTCGGTGCACTATCGCACACACATCTTTTAGTGTGTATGTGTGTACATGCTGATGATGATCCATCTCGGTTAGAGCTGATATCTTCTTCTTCTTCCTTCCTTCGTGATGCTCTAATCTGCAGCGACGTGTCGTTGCGGAATAATAAACACGCAGCGATACAGACAGGATAGGACAGTCAATGTGATTAGTGAATGTGTGTGTGTGTGTGTCTCTTTCGCTTGATCGATTGACCACTTCAGGCAAAAGTTGGTTAGAAAAAGAAAGGGCGAAAGAGGAGTACTCTCTCGGGGTTGGAGTGTAGTGTCCGGTAGTGTCCAGCGACCGATCTGATTTTGTATGCGTACTCACTCGCACTGTTTATTTTGCAATCATCTAACTTTTTTTCTCTTTTTTTCTTCAACTCTAGGGCTTTGGCTTTGTCACTTTTGCCTCGAACGTGGACGCCGACCGAGCCCGGGAGCAGCTGAATGGCACCATCGTCGAGGGGCGGAAGATTGAGGTGAACAATGCCACGGCGAGGGTACAGTCGAAGAAGCCGATGACTCTGGGCGGCATCAGTGCCGGTGGCGGCGTAGGAATGCCCAATGGTATGCCTGGTTCTGCCGGAGGTGGTATGGGCCCGGGAGGCGTCGTCGGCGTGGGACCCTCATCGGCGACGGCAGCCGCGGCCATGAGTGCCATGGCGGCGATGAACGCGGCATCGGCCGGCTCCGGCGGTGGACCGACTTCCGCCTCGGCGGCGGCGGCTGCAGCGGCTGCGGCTGCAGCAGCCGTCAACGCCAATGCCAATGCGGCCGCCGCGGCGGCGCTCATCTCTAACGGTAGGTGGCAGAAAAGAAGGTTCTTTTTCTTTTGGTTGGTGGAATCGCTTGATTTGCCGATTCATCATCGAAAAAGCTCAGCTATCTTGATCTGACCTTTTTTATCAGCGAGAGCTCTAGTATTAAACGGATTTGGCCGGGCCAAAAAGTGCTGGCGCGGAATTGCCGCAGATAGCAGCTGCATCAGTGGCAGGATTAGTTACTTTCGAGTTCAGGTCGATTTCACTTTTTCTCTCTCTTCACTGCAGGGCAACTTATTAATAATACACAAAGAAGGGGCATAGATTCCCTCCTGCTCTCACTCTCTGCCTGAGCTCAGCTGCTGCTGCTACAGTGGATGCTTCCTAATTGGAGGGATGCTCGCCCGCTAGCTCCTGAGGATTCGACTGCTGCTGCTGCAGCATTCTATAGAGCTGTTTCACTGTTGCAGTCAGCAGCAGCAGCAGCAGCTGCAGAATACTAATTAGTCGAGTGTAGCTGCTGGTGCTGGTGCTCACCAGTGAATGCAAAATGCCCTTTTCAGAGAAAGAAGTTCACGGCGAGGACGAGGACGACAAAACGTTTTCTCCTCTTTTCAGTCTACTGTACAGTAGCTGCAACCACGGCCAAAACCGAAGGGAGCCAAAATTGCGACACTGAATTGAATTGTAAGCCCAGTCGCAGCCAGCCATTGATACCGATGTACTGAGGTTCTACTGCTGCTGCTGCTGCTGCTGCAATTGAAACAACTTTACCAGGAAAAAGCAACTATTTAGTTGGTCCTTTCAGTCGCACTTTCCCTTTTGAGTGCTGCTGCTGCGCTGTTCTGACCGGAAACTTCTGTTTCGAGTCGCGGAACTGTTACTGTTCTCTGCCTCTTTCTCTTTTCAAATCTTAATTAGTGTTTCTTTTTCTTTTGGCGTGGGCTGCTGCTGCCGTCGTCTTCATTCGCTTATTAATTTAGGTGCACTTTTGTAACAACAGCCAAGAGTTTTTGCGTCAAAAGTAGGACTCTGCTCTTGAGAATTCTTTAAACATTTACCTTTTAAACATACACTCACACAACTACACCCACCCACACACATTATAATTGCGCATGCCACACTCTTGTTCAATGTCGTTTTACTCTGCAGTCTCGTTGTTTTCGCACTACCAAAATAGTTCTATTCTTATTCTTATCTTTGCCGCTTGTTTTCGTGCGTCGGTGAGGCGTTGGGCGTGGGAATCGGGCTTGGACTTTAATGATTATTTCAGTTTGCTAGCACACTCCGTTAAATCAGCCTGCGCCTAAGTTGCCTTCACTGCCACCACTACTACCGTACATTAATACTACCATTAGCACGTCTGTTTCGCTGGGCTGTCTATTTTACTTCTTTTGAATGTCCTCTTCTCCTCCCCTTCCTTTGTTAAGTTTTAAGTTTTACAAATCCGGTCATCTCACGTGCATTATATGATTTTGCCTGCGCATCTCGTTCTTCTTCTACTTCTGTTTCTGCTAAACTGACTGTCGTTTTCTTTCTTTCTCTCTCTTTCTTTCTTTCATTCTCTGTTTGTTTGTCTGTTGATCACCACTACCGTCACTACCAAAACCAATCACCACCAATACCATTCATCATCTAATAACCACTCTAAAACATTATCACTACTACTACCATAGTGGCCGCCCTGCGAGGCGTAGCAATTCAGAGGGGTCACACGCGGGGACTGCAGTCCCGGGCCGCCGCGAATTCGCTGGCCGCGGCGGCGGCGGCCGCCTCCTCCTTCGCCCGCCACCCTTCGCCACTGTCCAACGCGGCCGCCGCCGCCACACTGCATGGGGCGGCCTATGCTGCTGCCACCCCGTAAGTTTGCTCTCACCACCCACCCCTTTCCAATTCCCAATCCTCCCTTGTCCTCCTCCTTTCCCTTCGAAGACGTCTTGAGATCATTGGGAGTTTGAGAACTTCTTTGGTCGACGTCGTTGATTCCCTACCTCCCTTCCTCCTCTCGCTTTCTACTCTGTCTGCTCTATCTTTTCTTTTGTATCTGTTGGGAATGCCTGCCGTTGTTTATTAGAACTGTGAATGAATGAATCTCTCTCTCTATCTCTCTCTCTTTATTGATTGATCTTAAGTCTTACTTTTATCTCGAGTTATTACTACTACCACTACTGCTCACTAGTGCGACTACTACTACTTTTCGGATAACCACTCCCTCCACTACTTTCTTTTTCACACCTGCTCTGCTTTTTATTCAGTCTCAGTCTCACTGCTGTGTGAATGTGATGGATGTGTTCTGTTGTTGGATGTTCTGTTCTGCTCTCATGTTGTTACCTGCTGTTGAATGCTGAAGTTGCTAAATGCTCACTGTTTTTTGTTGGGGTATCTTCTTTTTGCTCGATTATCTTTTTTTGCTCGCAGTTATGTAATCATCACCACCACCTCCACTTTCACTGCTACTTAATTTTTGCTACTATTGCTGCTTCATCATCACACTTTGTCCCACCTCCTCACCTCCTTTCCCTCCGTTCTCTCAGTTTTTGCTTTTCATTGTGACATCACCATTACCACTCATCAAATCATGACTGACTCTATTTGAGTCACTTTGTAAATGCTTTTATACAAAGCTGAATATAATTTTCGACTGAATTTATACACTTTTCTCTGATTTTTAAATTTTCAATTCGCTGCAGTATGAGTTCAAATTTTTAAAGTGATAAATCTGCGTCATCTACAGCATTGAATAAATGAGAGATAACTAGAATTTGTTTTCATTTTTAAAGCAATCAAATGATTGCAATTCTTTGCTCAACAATTCTCTCTGTTGAGCACTCTGATTAGCTGAACAGTTGATCAACCGGCGGCTTCCCCTTTCTTAACAGATCTTTCTCAAAATCCCAACTAATCCTGTCCCTTTCCTTATCTCTTTCTTTGAGCACCCCCTCTGCCCCTCTTTGTCCTCATCTTTTCTGGTTTTTGATTGTAATATTTTGCCCTTCCAACCATCCAAACACCAAAACAGGTTGATTGCCGCCAGAGGAGTGTACCAGGATCCGTTTTTGACGTACGCTGCAGCAGCCGCTGCCGCCGCCTCTGGCACTGAACGATACCAGCTACCGGTAAGTAGGAAAGGATTTTATTCTCGATTATCAGTTCCGATTATTATATTGAACATTCTATTTTTCATCTTAGGCCTCATATGCGGCCAGTGCCGCCTACACAGCGGCCGCCGCGCGCTCCTATGCGGCGGCCTCCGCTGCGGCGCAGGCGAATCCCGCCGTGGCCAATTACATCGCCGCGACAGCTGGGTAAGAGAGGGGATCATCCGAATTTGACGGCACTTTGTATTTCATACTTGACTTACATTTTTTTGTCTTCAGATATGGACGAGAGTTTGCCGAGCCGTACCTTGGTCACGCCATTGGACCGGTCGCCGGTTACGGAGTAAGAGGAAGCCTTTGAGTTTCAGGATGTTGGTTCTAAACTTCATTCTTTTTCTTATTTTAGGTTACATATCGCGGAGCATTCAATCGCTTTACTCCCTACTAAAACAAACCTCAGCACAGCAGCTCCCCACCAAAGAACTACCTAAAAACCCTGCAACTAAACTATATCACTTGCCGAAGCTTACCAAAACTACTGACTGAAAACACTGAACTGATCTGAAAACTCTGATGCACACAAAGCACACTTTAAGCATTTGCTTTCATTGTTATTACCGTAAACTACTACTCATTCTACTCCACTACTACTAAACTTAAGCCACCGCCAGAGCCCAAAGAGTGAGCAGCTATCATTCTACTGAACTGAAACTGAAACAGATTTTGAATACTCAGCAACAATAACTCCCTACCTTCGACTTTTTTTTCACAACACACCAACCTAACCAAAGGAAAATTTTCTCTTTCACATCCTTCCTTCGCATCTTTCTCTTTTTCTCTGTCAACTCGAGTCACAGCTTCAGCTACTAATTTATACCTCTTCTCTCTCTCGCCCCGTTTTCTCACTCTTTATTATGTGATCTTTTATTGCATTTTAGCTTTTTCTTTCCTTCCTTCCTTCTTTCTTTTCTATGAGACTGATCTTCTGCATTTTTTCGTTCTTTCTTTTTTTTCTTGTATTCCTTTTCTATAAATCTCCGATCTGCATCACACACTTCAAGGTCGACAAACATTGACCTACTTACACAAACAAACAAACACACACACAAACTGAATGTAATATTCTTCTCCCTTTCTCTTTCTGATACGAAACTTGCATATCCAGTTTTTATTATATACTCTCTGAAGATTCTCTCTTTATCTCCTCCCGGAATCTCTCGATTGTTGTCTCTCGGATTTTTGCCATCACCGCCACCAATTTTTCCTCCCACCGGCCATCCTTTGGAATTCCCACACACAACTGAGGAGGTACTCTGATCGGACTTTCACTTTTGGGCAAGTTTTCCTTCCTCTTCTAGAACACCGATCACACAAACACAAACACAGGCATACATTGATTTTATTTTTCTATTCATTGCTTTCCACCACTCCACTTTTATTTTTTCTTTTTTTCTTTTTGTTTTTGTCAGTATTATTCTACTTTAGCGTCTCATTTCCTTTTCCTCTCTTTCTCTCGCTCTATTTCTTTCCAATTATTACCTGTAATAACCAACATACAAAAACAATGAAATAAAAGCAGCTTTAAATCTAATAAAAGGTTTTTTATGCAATTGCAATGTTGATAGTTTTTGCTGGATTGATGCTAAAGATGTATCGCTTAAAAATCACTCGATCATGGATAATTTGGATTTTATTCCTATTTTCATTATTTTCAATTTTTTTTCTGAACACGAAAAAATAAAATTCATGAACGATTTTTTGACGCCACTTACAAGATGGCGACGATGGTGGCGCCTTTGATTTTTCAAGCGGTCAACATCAGAAATTATTAAAAAATTTTTAATTAATTTTGAAGTTCGAATTCACCTTGTTTCCCGCCGTTATAAAGCACAAATTTGTTCACTTGTGGAATCCTCTCACCGAGAACTTTCAGAATCTGCAAAAATTTTTTGGTCAAGTTCTCAAAATCTACAAAGTCTATAGTCTTGGTGGTGGTGCTGGTAGAGTTTTGCCGATGTCTTCGCCGCCGATACTTGCGCCTAAGGGAACATCAGCAGCAGCAGCCATACTCTGCCACTCATCGATCATTGACATCAGCCAGCCTGCCAACCAACCAATCAGACAATAACAACGCCAGATTACAAGAGACAGAGGCTCCTGTTGCTAGCCGGATAGAGTTCGTCAGAGTGTTTTATTCCTCTTATGAAGTAGGCAGATAGATAGGTAGATAGAGTTTGTACTGTAGGTAATGCATCAGAAACATTAGAGATCTCTCAGTTCAGTTGATAACAGAGTCAGTTCGAGTAGTCGATAACATTGCGTAGTGGTCATTTCAGTGGAGAAAATATATAGTGTAGGGGAGAGTTCTGTGGAGTAGTTAATCTTTGAAGGGAAGGAGGAGGGGAAAGGATAATCATCTCTTCAACACAACTTGATGAACAGAAGGAGAAAGGCACTAGGAGTGGTGGTGATGGGAGTGGTGGGATGAGGCCAAAGAGAAGGAGAAGGATGAAGGGAAATAAGGAGGAGGAGAAGGGGAAAAAGTCAACATAGGGAGAAGGAGGAGGATAACGAGGATAAGGGAAAAGAAGAAGAAATAGGTGCGCTTGTAGTGGGGGAGAGGAAGGTTGAAGTGGTGAAAGAGGTCGATTTTGATTAAGGTAAATTCACAAGGGGATTCGGTGGTAGTGGTAGTAGGAGTTGATGAGAAAGGAGGAATAAGGAGAATGAGAATGAAAGGATAAGGAGTAATACTGATGGCAAAGTTGAAGATGTGTGTGTTGAGATCAATTGGAAACAGTTCTTCGTTCAGTCGGTGCACTCGCTCATTGCGAGTGATTCGTCTTCAGGTGTCGGTTTAGCAGTCGGAACTTCTTGAACCTTCTGCTACACTTGGGACACTCAAACATCGGAGAGGTGCCTGAAACGCCGCCACCGCCGCCACCGTTGCGATTCTTTCCGCCATTTGCTCTACGACCACCGTTTTCTGTGGTGGTCGTCGTCGTTGTCGATTGCTGCTGCTCACCACCGCCATTGCTGCTGCTGCTGTTGGACTTTCTCCTACCTCCGTTTTTATCACCAACCGAGGAGGAGGCAGTGCCGGCAATCTCCGCCCGCTGCGCCGCCGTCAGACCCGAGTAGAAACCAAGCTCCCGTTTTCGACGCAGCACCCGCAGACGGCGAATGACATCAGGGTAGTTCTTCTTCCAAAGGTAGTAGAACTCGATGCATTGCTTTACGCTTTTGCTTTTTACCTACAAGAAAAACAAAAGAAAATTATTTCTTCACTACAACTTTTCAAGGTAACAAACAAGCAAACTTACCTCATGAGCAATGAGAAAAAAGTCCTTGTCATTCTTCAGCAGACTCTCCTGAAAGGCGGTCACCTCTTCGGCGGTCCAGACGGTGTTGTCTGGGCAGTTCCAAGAAGAGTAAAGTAAAGTTAGTAAAGTGTAAGTCCACTTCAAAGATTCACTAAGCTTTCACTTACCTGCGTAGTGGTAGTCAGCCAGTAGATTTTCACTTTTGTCCTCTTTAGAGGTGGGCCTCTTTGGATTGAGCAACCTCTCCAACGCCTGGAGCACATCTCCGCCGCTCTGGTGCAGCAGGTGGAAGGCGTACTCGCGATTGTCGCCTCCGCCACCGGGCAGACACATCGACCGGGCGATCTTCAGGTACAGGGCGAGGTCCTTTTCGGCTGCTGCACCTGGAAACGAACTACCGCCAGAAGAGCTGTTCAGTATGGTCTCAGGCGACCAGAGCAGGTCCTCCTTGGCCGGCCGAGAAGAGTACCGGTGACAGGCGGGAATGCGCGCCTGGTAGCTGGGGCCGATGTTGACGTGTGGCAGGGCGTCAGTCTGTGGAATGCCGCTGCTGTCATCGTTGCTGCCGTCTTCCAGGTTCTCGTAGTCATAAGCAAAGTCGGGCTCATAGGCGGTGGTGGGCGTCTTTTGCGGCTGCTGCTGCTGTTGAACCTCAGCTTCAGCACCACCAGTGGTGGACACCCTCTTCAGCGCTGAGCTGTGATTCGGATAGCCTGCCAACTGCTGCTGATTACCGCCTCCCAAAGAGGAAGAGGAGCCACTTAAAGTCTTCTGGTGGAGGTGGTGGTGATGGTTAATTTTCCAGAAAAGGCCCGGGCCGTTGCGCACCGGAGACAGCATCGGCGGCGGCGTGTACGGCGGCTCGGCGCCATTGTTGCAGTTCTTCAGGCTGTTCACAGCACCACCACCAACACCACCGATACTTGCTCCAAAGATTCCTGATGTCTGGTGGCCTGGATTCCAGATTCGAGGTGATCGCAACCGAGAGTGGTACATGAAGGCATTGACGTGCGGTGGAATGTACAGCGGGGCAGGGCGGTGTTTGGCCTTTTTGATTAGATTGCTGCTGCTGCTGACACTTAAAGAAGAAGATGCAGAAGAAGAGGAGGAGGAAGAGGATAAATGGTGGAGGTGCTTTCGATTATTGAGGATAACCGATTTGCCGAGAGAGGAAGAGGATGCCAAAGAAGAGGAGGAGGAGGGGGTAGAAGAGGACGCGGGTGTCGATTTAATGACGCCAGCCAACCTTGAAGAGCTAGTTGAACCGTGAGAGTTTGAGATCACTCCAGATCTGCCATCCGACTGAAGCAAGTTTGAGTTTGAGTGGCCATCCCTAACGTTAAAAGAAAGTGGCTGTGGTAATGAAGGAGGAGCAGGAGGATGAAGAGGTAGTGCGGCCGGTGGAGGTAGTAGTGGAACTGGGGCTAGTTGTGGCAATGTTGACGTATCATTTGCAATCTTTGTTTGTTGCTGATGTTGATGAAGTTGCTGCTGCTGTTGCTGTTGATCTTGAAGATGATGGTGGTGATTCTTTTTGCCAGTGTCAATGATGTAGTTAGAGTTGATGTCCTTCAGCAGATGTTGCTGATGTTGTTGCTGCTGCTCCAATTGCTCCATCATGGCGCCCAACTTGCCGCCATTGCTGCCTTGAAGCTGATGATTGTTGATCATCTGTGGTTGTTGGCTGTTGCTGTCCATCTGACCGCCGGTAAACACATTTGAGCCTTGCTGTTGCTGCTGTTGATGTTGTTGATGATGGTGATCATAGCTGAAAACGTCCGTCGTCCTAGACGGTCCGTAAAGCAGATCTGGCGAAGAGAGGACCTCCTCGACAAACTTCATCGCTTCAGGCCCAGCAGAGAGCGTCACCTCATCCTGATCGTTGGCCAAAGCGTCCACCAGACTTTCAGTATGAGCAGCACCATCATCACTGTCAAGGCCGACAAAATCCACCTTTGGGTTGAAGGTAGCCTGAAGAAAGTCCTGAGAAGTGGAGGTGTTATCCGCTGGAAGGTGGTCCACCTGCGCAAACTCCTGCACAACTGCGTCATCGTCGTCGGCCAGACAGGACAGGTCAAACTGGTCGTCGAGGGCATTTTGCAGCAAGGTAGCATCATTTGTCTGCTGCTGCTGATCATCAAAGGTAAACTGCTGCTGCTGCTGTTGCTGCCCTTGAAGATCATTCTCCAAGTGAGGAGTGTGCGGCAAAGACTGGTGCCCATTACCACCATGGTCGCTGGCTGATAACGGCGTCTGCTGCTGCTGTTGTTGCTGCTGCTGCTGAAGTTCCTCAAGCTGCTGTTGTAGCAACTCCTGCGGGCCAATGTTGAAGGTAAAGTGCTCCGCCTCGCCGTGCTGTCCTCCGCCGCCACCACCGACGTCGATGGGCGTTGTGGGGAGCGAGTGATGGCCGAGGTGGTTGTTGTAGTGGTGGTTATGATGATACGAGGTGTTCATCTCCAGCGGCGAAGAGTCCTGCTGGTGATGATGGTGGTGCTGCTGCAGCCCGAGGAGACTACTGTCGTGAATGTAGGAGGCGCCAGCACTGGTGGGGTGAAGAATGAGCGGCGTCGTTGGGACGTTGTAGTACGGGCTGGTGTTGGCGTTGCTATTTGAGTTGATGTTCAGACTGCTGTTGTTGCTGTTATTGGCGCGACCACTCTCAAAGGACTGACTGAAGGACTGCAGACTGGCGGCAATCTGCTTGATTGACTCTCGCTCTCGGGTTCGGCTGGAGTCGTCCTGAGTTTGCTGTAGATGATGATGATGGCTGTGAGAGTTGTGGTGATTGTGCCGACGAAGACGGCGATTGTAGAGATCACTGGTCAGCTTTCCCGAGGGAAGGTCAAAGACGCTTTGACGAACGCTGTGATTGACGTTATTGTTGAGATCATTATTCAGGCTTTGCTGCTGCTGCTGCTGATGGTGGTGGTGAAGGCTGTTGTTATTAGCCACGTTGTTGCCGCCCTCAACAAAGCCGCTCGCGTCCTGCGGCGATTCAGTGATTTCAATCTGTGGAATGACAACTCCTCCGTTGCCGTCGTTTGCCTCCTTTTGAGCGGGCTGACCTTGCTGTTCGTCAAAGCAGAAGCCATCACCTATGAGATCATTTTCCAGCTGTTGCTGTGTTTGCTGCTGCTCTTGTTGTGTATTTTGTTGTGGCTGCTGAAGATGATAAGATCCATCAAGACCGGAATCAATTTGCTGCTGCTGCTGCTGAATCTTTGGCTCATGCACCAGCTGTTGTTGTTGCAGTTGCTGATGCTGTTGTTGCTGTTGTTGCTGTTGCTGCTGTTGTTGCTGAAGTTGTTGTTGAATCTTGTTATTCACATCGGCGGCATTGGCAAAGTCAAAGTTGAACTGCGAAGTGCCGCCCTGCTTGTTCAGCGGCGTCACCGGTGTGATCGGCGAAAAGATCATGTCGTTGATCTGCTTCGGTTCGGTGATGATCACGTGGTGGGCTCGCTGTTGTTGCAGGGAACGACGTTGCTGATCGGCCAGAGACTGAGAGTTTGAGTAGAGCTGATGCTGTTGCTGCTGATTTTGATGGTGATTTTGATGTTGTTGCTGTTGCTGCTGCTGTTGATGTTGATGGTGGTGCTGGTGCTGGTCCATTTGCATCGGCGTTTTGAACTGCTGCTGTTGTTGCTGCTGATTTCCATCAGCACTATTATTGGCCACAGTCTGACGATGACTGCTCAGTCTTTGGTAGTCTAGCTGCTGTTGCTGCTGCTGATGCTCAATTTGAGAGGAAACAACTCCACCACTTGCCAAATCGTTATTGAGTTGATAGTCCAGCGAAGTCTGATAAGGAAGATGTGGCTGCTGCTGCTGTTGTTGATGGTGATGGGCTTGAACATTCAACTGCGACTGCTGCTGTGATGGCTGTGAAGACTGAATGTAATGAAGCCGCATATGACTGCTCAGGGCAATCAGGTTCTTGAAACGCTTTCGACAGACGGTGCACTCGGGAAAGGAATTACCAGCTGCATTTTCTTCAACTTCATTCACCTCCATGACAGTGCTTTCATCAAGCGAACCACCACCACCAGCACCTTGCTGCAACAAGGCAGAGGGATCAGGCGACGGCGACTTGTGATGCATGTGAGTCTTCAGTTGATCACCAAGATGATTGCTGTTGAGATGATGATGATTTGGCTGTGTCGAGGGTGACACACTTCGGTGGTGAGAATGCGATTGCTGCTGCTGTGAATGGTGAACTGCATTCTGGTAGCCACCGCCACCATTATTACCACCATTCATCTGCTTAAGAACAGCTGCAGCCTGCAAAGCCGCAGCGCTGGGCGGCTTGAAGACTTGCTGCACTCTGCTACCTTCCGGGCCACTGCCACCATTGTTAGTCGTCAGCAGCTGATGAAGGAGGGCGTTCTCACTGGCAAAGTTGCTGTGAGGAGGTGGTGGCAAAGTTGAAGAGGAAGAGGAAGTACTTCCACCACCCCCACCAAAATGATGCGGCGAGCCATGATGAGCCAGACGGTGGTTTCGCTCTTCAGGCTTGAGTTGATCTCCACCAATCGGCGATCTGCCACGATCTCCTTCAATTGAAGTTCCCTTTTGCTGCTGCTGCTGCATCGTCGCCGCCAGGTACTGCAGATGGGCGGAGGCATTTGAGGCCGCAGCCACAGCTGCTGCCGCCGCCGCCGCTGAAGATGGATGCAGGTGAAATTGACTTGAGGGCGAGATGGGGTTGGTGATGCCTGAAAATGAAGGAAACAGTGTTAGTAATCTTAAAAAGCTTCAAGGGAAAAACTACAAACCTTTCTCCGAAGTGACGCTGAGCCCTGGAAGCTGCTTTTGAAGAGACCCTGTAGGCGGCATCAGTCCTGAGAAAAGTCAATAAAAAGTCAAATTTTAGAAAAATAGAAAAACACTTGTATACCACAGAATCTCTTACCATCATTTGAATTACCGCTGGTAATCAACAGTCCACCCCCTTCCCTGTGCTTTTCCTTGTGTCGCCGAAGCGAGCGGGCATCACAGTACGACTTATCGCAGCCCTCCATATCACAGGCGTACGGCTTGTGCTCCCGGTGCGTCAGCATGTGCCCATTGAGGTGGTCGTGCCGCTTGAAGGCCTTGCTGCACTGCGGACAGACGAAACGCCGCTCATCCGAGTGGGTGATCATGTGCTTCGTCAGCGTGCTCTGGTTGCTGAACTCCTTGCGGCACTCGGCGCAGATGAATGGTCCCTTCTTCGAGCGCTTGCGCCCTCGCGTCGAGTGGTGCACCACAGGAGCAGGCGGTGCCTGAACTCCTCCATCATCACCTCCCCCTCCCTCTCTTGAAAATGAGTTCAGGTGGCCATTGGACATGGTCGAAGCAGCCCCATCACCACTAGAGTGCCGTTGGTGGTGGGAGTGATGATGCTGTGGCTGGTGGTGGTTGTGATGAGGATGGTGGTGATGATCACCACCACTGCTGCTGTCCTGCGACAGCGTCGAGTGTGAGGAGTTGATGGAGGACGGACCACCGCCAAACAGCTGATTAAAGTAGCTGCCGGAAGTGGCGTTTTGAGAGGCCGCTGCCGCCGCCGCTGCTGCTGCAAGAGATGGCGGTGGGACGAGGTGCAGCTGATTAACTGCGGCCTCTGCTGAAGAATGGTGGGAGTGGTAGTTTCCACTGCCACCACCATAATTCGGTGCTCCCTGAGGTGATCCAAGACTGGCCGCCTTCTTCAGCTGCGGCAAATCTGAAACCGCCGCAGACGTAGAGGGAGTGGAAGAGGTGGCAGCAGCAACAGCCGCCGCAGCAAGCGCCGCCACTGCCGCAGCGTGTTCATTGGCCGCGGCAGCAGCGGCGATTTTGTTCAGTAGGAACTGCTGTTCGCCTGAACAAAATGTGATGGATGGCATTAATATTGAAAAAAAATTAAATGTTAAATAAAAAACTTACGACTACTCTCTAGCAAGTTGGCCTTGCTGCTGCTGCTCCCCCCACCACTCCTGGGCGACTCCATGACGTACAGTGCATTAGAGCTGCTCTCCAGCAGCTGGTGATCAGCAACGGGCTTCATTTTATTGCCACTACTGATGCCAGTCCCTGCTGTTGCGGACGATGACGGGGGTGACATCACCTGAGACTGATGAGCTTGATGATGATGATGGTGGGAGGATGACTTAGAGGGGTGGTGATGGGAGCTCCGTACTTCAGCGTAGTGGCTCTCGCCTGATGACTTGCTCTGATTACTGTTTCGACTGCCTGTTTCAGAGAGAAAGTCTAGGTAGAGAAAGGGACAACAAAGTTAACTGTGATTCAAGGTCATTAGGCAGAGAAAAGGCGAGGATACTGACCATTGTGCGCCTGCCCTGACAGAGGATAAAAGTTGGCCAGTGGAGACGGAGGAAAAAGCAGTTGCTGCTGCTGTTTTCCTTCCGCACTTGTACTTTTTGTGGGCTGAATAACCGAGCTACCGCCGTTTGCTTGAGACTGCTGCTGCTGCTCAAGAGAAAGAAGTAGCGCCTGCTGTTGCTGCTGATAACTCTGCAGTTGAGGGTGATGAGGGTGATGAGGGTTGAAGAGGGGATGGTGGTGATTGAGTGCCTTCAAATTGCCGCTACCAGCACCGCCACTCATCGAAGACATTTGCAGTGGTGGTAGTGATCGGTGGGGAAGGTGGTGATAGGGATGGTGATGCGAGTGATGATTGGAATGGCTGTTGTGGGGGTGATGGGAGTTTCCATTCAACAGCAGATTCGGCTCTGTTGAAGAAGTGCCTGCCTTGCTACGAGTCTGATGGTGACCAGTGTTTGCTGCTCCTGCATTCTGCTGTGGTACTTTGCTGTTGATGATACACACCTCCTTGCTGTCCATCAGGGGTCAACAAGGAGAGAGGGTGAAAGAGGGCGAAGGTTGGTGGGGATAACAGTGGCTATTATTTGTGGCTTGTGGTGATGATGATGATGATGAATGCTTAGCAGTGGAAGTGGTGAAAGTGGTAGTGGCAATGGTGTGGTGCTCATCAATCTTAACAAGAGTGTCTACACACTAATTACTGTGAAGATGCTGTGAGGAGCCACAGCTTGGCGACATTGTAGACAACAACAACAACAACAACAATAACAAGAAGAACAACTTGGTCGACGTCGTCGTCGCGGTCGTGGTCGTAGCCAGTGCCATCGGTAACGTCGTCTTGGCAGTCTCCTCTTCCATCATCATCATCATCATCCTTCTCCTCCTCCTTCTGAATCGACCAGCGTCCCTGTTGCGTGTGAGAGAGCGAGAGCTAAGGTGCTAAGACGCTGCTGAGCTGCTACCACATTCAAAAGAGAGGAAGGGAAAGATGCTGGGACAGATGCTCAGTTGCAGCTGCTGCCCAGGGAACAGCAGCAGCAGCAGCTATGACGTGCTGGCTCCCGGGAGGAGGGGAAGGAAAACAGCAGCAAGAAGTGCAGTACTGGTGCAACTGAGAGAAAGAGAGAGAGACCAGTGTCAGGCGCCCTGGCTGCAGTGTCTTCGTTTCGGCTGTACGGTACCACTGTACAGTGCGTTCTGTGCTGTACAGTGTGTGCAAGTGGTTTGGTGGTGGTCAGAGACGTCTCCGACGGTGCCTCTGCTCTTTCTGCCTTTGCTCTTGCTGTTGGTCCCCTTCTTCACTGCTGCTGCTGCTGGATCGATGGTGCATGTTTTGCAACCCACACTGACAGGCGGCAGGCAAGAAGGCAGGCAGGCAAACAAGGCTGATTCACTGAACAGTAAACCTAATCAGCGAAGCAGCGGCTGCAGTGGCGGCGAAAGAGCAGAATGAATGAATAAATGAAGTCTTCTGCACAGTTGAAGACGATGATTATGATGATGAAGAAGAATGAGAAGAGACGATTAAGGTGTATAGAACTGCTGCTTCTACAGCAGCTGGCATCGGAAGATAACCAGAATACTGATGATGGTGGTGGTGGTAGTGTTCTAATACCACTCAGCACTACCGACACTACTGCTGTTCTACTTTCCTCCTGAAGCGATGTTCCAGAAAAAGAAGGAAAAAGAAGAATAAAGTAGTACTGCGTGCGCTCTGGTGCGAGAGAGAGAAAGAGAGAGAAAGAGAGAGAAAAAGAGAGAAAGTTAGCGAGAATAAAGGGGGAGGAAGCAGCAAGAGCAGCAAAGTGCCTTGGCTGCCGTTCTCTCAGGCGTCAGAGGAAGAGGAGAAGGCCAGTGTCACCGACAGACAGACAGACAAAGGGAAAACATTGAGAAGATCGTACACTGGCACACACACGCTACCAGCAACCCCGATTGCCCATTAAGAGCAGTAGGTCAGCAGGAGCAGCAAAGGAGGCGGCGGAAGGGAAGAGCCAAATGGAAGAGCGAAATAGAAGAGGGAAATGGAAGCGCCAAGAAAAAGAGGGAACGCAGCTGCTGCTGCTGCTGTAGAGTCGCGCTGAGGCGATCGATATGTAAACACGGGGCGCCACAGGGAGAAAACTGGTGCTAGTGCTGTATAAAGTGCAGGAAGAACTTGAAAAGGGCGCAGAATCCAGCACTCTAGTGCTTCTGGTGGAGCTGGTGGTGGTGGCCTGGATCGCTGCAGCTGATGGAAGAGAAGACGGTAGAAAAGACACTACTGCCACTGCTAACTGCTGACTGGCCGTGTCCAATTGTGGTAATATGGCAGAGGCAGGGAAATCGGCAAGGTGCAATGAGAGTGCAAAAGTATGCAAAGGTGTTGTGAAAGGCTTCGGGAGATGAATGTGGTGAAAATACTGCTGATGATCATTCACTTGTGGAGGAAGAAGAAAAAGTGGCGGTGGAGGTGATGACTTGCCGAAAGGAGGAACCAGACAGAAACGATAAAACTGATGTTGCCGTTGACGTGCAGAGATGCGCCAATGAACGAAGAAGATGAAGAAGAAGAAAAAGATGATGAGTTGAAGCTGGTTATATTTCGAGAAAGGGAGAGAGAGAAGATAACCGGGAAAAAGGTCGATGGAGGTGAAGCGAGGTGGATGAAGAAAGAGAGAGAGAGAGAGAGAAAAGAGGGAGAAACGCGCCTCGCGATCACGCTCTTCTGCCCTGCCGCACAACTGCAGCACTGAATCGGGTGAAAGTGCAGCACCAACAGCAGCAGCAGGTCGTCTTCAGCAGTCCGGTCTTTCGCCTCATCAACAACACTGTGTACACACACCAGACTGAAGACACAGACAGAGACAGAGGGAGACAGAACCACCACAAGCAACAACTGTAGCAATCAACAGCAGCAGCAGTCGGTGGTTGTGGTGGTGGTGGTGGTCGCGCTCTTCTTCTCTCCCTTGGAGGGTGCGAAAGAGCGTCTAGGACGAGAAAAAGAAGAGAGAGAGAGAGAGAGAGAGAGAGAGAGAGAGAGAGAGAGAGA
>JAALOO010000190.1_pt1 | contig 54578 bp, 42 predicted proteins | sample 7257641 | NCBI WGS metagenome assembly JAALOO01 (sample SAMN14085613, study PRJNA598686) | mite metagenome | biome: ENVO:01001000; feature: ENVO:01001002; material: ENVO:01001226; isolation source: single female mite from University of Michigan culture on fish food culture... ...
ATAAACATTAAATTGGTTAGTGGCGAGCGAAGCGAGCGTAACTGAGCCCTTGTATTTCTACAATTTACTACAGTTCTGAGATCATTTTGAGACCAAACTGTCCATGTAGACGATCGCTAAAATGTGAGTACTTGTAAACGGTTTTGTGCATTTTTTGTGATAATGCCAAAAAATGGAGAACAAAAAGTTCTACAAGTTTTAGAAAACACCTGCGCAACAACACTGACACAAAATCTATTTTTATTTTCAGCACTTTAAAATTGTAAAATTGTTGATTTAACTTTGGAAATCATGAGCCGATTAAAGAAGAAGAAAAGCTCTTGCGTGTAAGTGGAGTAACTGGTGATGATGATGATCAACTTTTTCTCAGCACGTTTTTCTGACTTACCTTTACTTTTACTCCAAAAGAGCTCCAAAAAGAAAGTCGCGTCAAAAATCGAGCAGCCGCGACGCTGGCCGTACACTGTCACCACTGGCGAAAACGCTGCGCCAGCACGGAATTCCTGCCGGCCTGGAGTTTCTCGCCATCACCGACCAGGTGATCGCAGTCGAAGGCTGGGAGGAGGTGGCCAGCAGCGACCAGGCCGTTTTTAGACGCTGGCAGCGGCCTGAAAGCGGCTGTCGTGCTCGATACACGCTGAAAAATGGCGCCGGACAGACGATCTTCTACGTGGTGGAGCAGCAGCTGTCCGCCGAAGAGTTGAGCAGTGGCCGGAGGACGATGAGCATTCTGGTGCTGAACCACCACGGCCATGTGGTGCTGCACGCCCACACCACCACCACGTACCTTTCCTCCTCTCCTTTTCTGTGCTGCTGGCCACTGGCCAGACTGGAGGTGGTGGCCAGCAAGGGCCGGCCGATGGGCAGTGTTCAGCAGAGTTTCAGGGGGCGGTGTTGCTGCATCTCTTCCAGTCCGGTCTTCAAGGTGGCCGATGGTCGGAATAGGCCGGTGATGCGTATGTGTCCAGCTGAAGAAGGTGGTGGCACTTCTTCCACTGCCCCTCACTTTGAGCTGCTGACGAATGATGGCGAGAAGATTGGCTACGTCACGAGGGACTTTCCTGGTAATCAGTCTGAAGTGTGATCTTTCTTTTTGAAGTAGTTGACACTGAAATTTGTTTTCATTGTTTCTAGGACTATTCAACGATGTGTACAACACCTCAGTTGTGGGCGGCGTCAAATTTCCCAGCGATCTGCACGTCCACATAAAGGCAGTTTTGCTTGCCTCAGTCTTCTTCTTCGACAAGCTCTACTACCGGCCAGGGAAGGAGGAGCAGGAAAGGGAAAGCATCGTCTGAAAATAGCAAACCGAATCTGGGCAAGAAAGTCTAACAAGAGAAGAGACCAGAGACGAGACTGTGTGGTACAGATGGGACTTTTGAGTATAGTAAAAACACAATTGTTAATTGGCGTAAATGCAAGTGAAGTGCGCACTGATTGAAACAGAGTGTGTGCACAACTTGAGAACTACTACTTTGCCTTGTCAGCAGGACTTTTGACTTTTGCCTTGACTGTAGCGGTTTTGCCCTCCTCAGCGTTGGCCTTGGTCCCAATGATCTGGTCAGTTGCCTTGGCAAAGGTGCGTCGTTTGGCAGTGTGTGGCAGCTTCCTCACCGATTTGGCGATGACGCTGGGCAGGGCGGTGACTTTGTTGGCGGGTGATTTGACGGCCATGTTGGCGCTGCTGCCACAGACCAGGTTCACCTTTGACTCTCGAACCTGCCAAATGGAGCACTTGGGAAGGGAGGAGGTGTTGCCTCCATTGCCGCTGCCGTTTCCATTGTTGCCGTTGCCATTGCCCAGGGTGGCAAACTTGACGGCGCTGATGGCCTTGACGGAGGTCAGCGCCGGTGAGATGTTCCCCGTGCTGGACAGCTGATTCTGAACGCGGGCCACCAGCTCGACGAGGTGCTCCTTCACCTTCTTCACCACCTCGATGCCTCGCTCCAGCTGCTCCAGTTTGCCCTTGTTCTCCGAGGTGGCCTGCGCCATCACCAGCTGCCGGCACTTGGAGAGCTGCTCCGGGTTGGGCGCTCGCTCTAGCATCGCCTTCAGCTGCTCCAGGTCCTCCTTGAGAATGGTCCACGGGGCGAACTGCAGCTTCCGAATGACGTACTGCGGCCGGCCGTAGTACTGCCAGAGAAAGTCGTTGACGTCCGCCAGCAGTTCGCTCACCTCCATCTTCAGGCGGAGATCTCGCGAGAGCGGCGTCTGCACTGACTTGCAGCGCTTGCTTGGTTCGAGGGCCATTCTGATGATCTTTAAGGGATCTTCAAGAGAATAAGGCTTCAATAACTGAAACACCAAGTTACAAATAGTGTGCTTCTTATGCGTAAAAACGTATTGTTGATGGGCGTTTGAGTGAAAACATGACGCCCCAAAACGGTTAGAACTTCAACAATCAATAAAACCAAAACTGTGTATGATTTTTTCCTAGAAGAATAACTTACCGCAAAGTGCAATAGATGGAGGCAAAAGCAAGGAAAAAAATATTTGATTTTTATTTTCAATTTCAATTTCGATTACTAGCCAACAACTGCCAAGTAATCTTATGCAATCACAAATTGTTCAGCTAATCGAAAATTGGCTGGATTTAGCAAGAAAATTGCAAAATAATCACTTTCAGTTGAGGTGTCAGTTTAGCTGAAAAAATATTTAAATTCAGCCTGGAATAAAAGTTCAGTTTTAGTCTGTTCATCGTTGACCATCGCATAGTTTTTACCGCCTAGGGAAATTGGAAATTTAAATTTAAAATGCCTGAAATCAATAGCCAATTTTTAGAATAGAATCGTCACAGTCAAATTGTTTTGCAATCGTCCACCAGCAGATTGGCTGTTTTACCATCGAATGCAAATCATCAATTCTGTGCAGTCCGTAATGTTTGTAGTGCTACTCGTTTTTTTGCACTTCCTTAATCACCATTTTTTGCCACTTACAGTGAACTACTACTATTCTGAAGAAACTGTTTAATTCTTACTTTGCTGCACTTCTTTTCCTTTCTCTGTCAGGCCAAGTGTTGTTTGTTTGTTTGTTTGTCCGCTGTACTGCCTCTGTCAATACTGCCTGTCATCGTAATTGGCGCCCAATCTGCTGTACAACTACTTTGCAACCCTTTTCCTCCAATGGCTGCATTATAATTCACTTTCGCTTTCCCGTGTTCACTTCACGTTCTGCCACTGCCGCCCCCTTTTTGTACTGAAAACACCTCAATCATAAATCATTATGCAAATCAATTGCAGATAACTGCGGGTGCTGCTGCCACTTTGTGCCGGGAATTGCATGGCTCAATTTGCTTGCAAGTTTTTCAGCACAATGAACGATTCGTACAGTCGTACACACAAACTCAAGGTCAAGAATGATTATCTTTTGGTACAGTATTTGAAAATGCAAAACCTAATCTTTTTTTCAAATGAATTATCAAACTCAAATTATACTTTCATAAGGCCACCCCTTTTTCAAAAATGAACAAATGATCTTCACAGCAGTAGCACTTTTGACTTGCTTTTTTCAATGATGACGAAGATGCTAGCAAAGTGAATGAACTCCATTCCCTCTCGATTTTAATGGTCTCGTCGAACTCATTTCCATTGATTTATTTCAGTGACCAAAAATCTACTACTCAATGAAAAGCATCACCAAAAACTAAGTTTTTGTGATACTAAATTGGCAGCAGCAGCGAGCACTTTCCTGAGACATCGGAACCGGAGAGATAATCTAATTTCCCTGTGTACTACTCCGCCGAGTTTAATCATTTCACCCGTGAAACTGGTCACGAGTCAGCAGTTACCGGTGGTCATTTGCAGTCGGACCATGATTTGCCAAAGAAGGGGAAAGGATCTGCACATAATCGGGAATGCACCAGAATCCACGACGTGACACTGACCTGGCAGTGGTCAGGTCAACTGCTTCTTCTACTGATCATCAACTTATTAAAACATGAACTTGTCTCCAATTCAATTTAGGTTGTCCGACTGCTTCACTAATTAATCATCAAAGCATGTCGTTGCTGTGCATATTTTTCAACCTAATTATATCGTATTACTGAGTAATTCGCAGTTTTAAATTTTTTATCAAAAAGTTTTTGCTGACAAGTTTAGACAAAAAAACTGCCTTCCAAAACTCATGTAATTGGCAAAAAGCGGCTTCTTAAAATAGAATTCAATTAAAAGAAAATCTCTAAAAGTAAGAACAAACTTGAACTCTTCCTGAACGAACCTAAAGAAATGGGAGAAAGGCAAAAATAAAAGATCCTTAGAATTAATTGCTTTGCATTGATTAGATGGACTTTTTTGTTTGTTTGCTTGTTTATCAAGCTGTATTTCAATTTTAAATTCAAGCACTTTTTTGTTTAGAAGTGTGGGGGTTGCAAGAATTGCAATTGCAAGTTTGTACAGTACAAATAATCAACTTGAACTAATGCATGCGAGCAAAGAAGACAGTGAAAAAGACGGAAAACTGGCGGAAAACTAATTTGCTGCTGCTGAAAAGTGTCGTCTTTCTTAGAGGGAGCAAAATATGTAAACAAAATTCAATCAATAAGGACAACTCCAGGACACCGCTTTTACACCGTTGCCTGAAAGAAAAGAAAAGGTTTTAGTGTTTTTAAAAGATGACAGCTGATTTGGAAACTTTCTTTGCTCAAGTAGTCTTACGTTTTATTATTTTTAATCTAAAAGTGTTTCTAATAAAAGTAGAAGTAAATAGAAGAGAAAAGGCCTCCTTGAAAAGGGAAGATTGTTTGCCGATTATAGATTGCTTATAAGTATTTAGCTCAGAAAGATGATGCTATTCTTGGACGGCAGTGTTACTACTCGTTATCGGTACCTCGACAGGAAGGCTTTTTTATTTCGCAGATTTGGTTGACAGTTTCCGGCTACTTCCTTCACTACTCTCTTCAGATATTGTTAAGTAGTCTTTTGGTCAGCATTTTGTTTGCTTGTAAATGCTTCTTCTGTTCACTGGACCAAACAGATGAGAGCTTTTTCTCTTACTTAATCCTTACCTGCTATGCTAGACGCTATAAATAAACAATAGCGAAAACAAAATGCGAAATGCTTTAGTAAACGTATAAAATATACATGGAAAAACAGTCAAAGATGTAAATTAGTTGAAGCTAAAGGAAGCCAAAACAGTTGACTCGAAAGATGTAATCCTAGTGGAAGCCTTTGATGCCAAGCTTGTCAGCTGCACGGCGGAAGCTGGCAACGTGCTCTTGCTGGAGGATGACCTGGCCACGGTAGAGAAACTCAATAACACTTTCTATGTCCTTGCAGGAAATATCATCGGTGATGATAATAGTAGGCGTAGTATCATCATCCTGGAGGTCGGTGAAAACTCTGCGAAAGTAATCCGAACCGATGCTGAGCACAAGTCGATGAGCCGGGTAGTGTTTGCCCTCGACCACAAGAACCACGTCGACCATAGTCTTGGAGTTGTAGAACTCCTCAAACATGCCACGCATGTTGTCAAAGTGCGAAATAGCTTGAATGCGGATGTGTTCCATGATGCAACTGCGTAAGCGGAATAGTTCCAATCTTCTCGCGAGAAAAGAGCCGTGAATAAGATCGAGACTTTTTGAGAGATGAAAGAAGAGCTCAGCAAAATGTTTGTTTTCCAAAAAACGTTGTTACGAGTTTTTCTGCAAACGACGCATCAGTAACTTGTTGTGAATGGATGATTATTCCTTGATTCTCGGATTTGAGACACATTAGTTTGTGTTAAGTTCAGAACATTCTGGAAAAAAATTTCTAGTGCAGTGCTCCATCTGCCTGCAACACAGTGAACAAGCTACTAGAAAAAAACGTTCACGATTACTTTAACAGCGTTACAGGGGGCAGCACTGTTGATGAAAGGCTACCATTTTTTTAGCAGAGCGGCAGATTCTTGTGAATGGCCGCCATCAGTTCATTGAAGCGGGCGACTTCTATTCAACAGATCGTCTCGTAGAAACCCCGTGGTTCTCGCCTCTCTTTCCTTTTCACAAAAAAATCTTTTTCTTCCTCAAGCTCGATCGTCCATTGAATTCGGTGAGTTTTTTGCACTTTCTAGGCTCTTATTTGACGCAGCAAAATTCCATCTGTATCTTTGTGTCACTTTGTCTGCTTTTTCCTTTTTAGTGCACAAAGCATTTTGAAATAGGACTAGCTGAAGGAGGTTTCCTTTTAGAGTCCATCACCTCAAGTGGATACACTTCAATCTGGACTCCAACAAAACAACAGCAAGATGTACGACAATCTTAACTATGACTGTGTGCGATTGATTTTTGAGCATTTTATCGTTCCTCGACTGGTCGTTTTGCGTCCAACCAGTCGTATGACGTGTCAAGTAATTGAAGATATCTTGAAAGCTAAGAAAACTCTTTTCATATTTGAAGGTCCACTGGATTCCTTTCGGTTCAGCAATATTGCTCGCACTTACCAGCTGCCATCAGAAAATGACATTTACCTTAAGTCTAAATTTATTTATGCCAACACTATTTCAATCTCAAAAGCCTTGAAACTGAGCCATTTATTCCCGCAAGTGAAGACTGCTGTCATAGACGTCCAAGACCTTGATGCCGTTATCTCATTACTGAAAATGTGGTTCTTTTCTCTCGAGGACTTAACTCTGATTGGAAAAGCTCCTTGTGATGAAAAATCAGCTGCTTTTTGGAAGATGATTCAAGTATTGCCCGCGCTTAAGCGATTGCTTTTGTTTGACTATATGTTAGACCCTCACAATACTTCATCGCTAGTAAATTCCATACCAAAAGGGTTGAATTTTGAAAACTTGGAAAAATTTGCCGTCACTGGACACATTTTTTCACCACGCAAAGTTGTTTTTCGTTTTAATTTCGATCACCTTCCAGAACAGTTAGAAATATTGTTGTCTGCTATAACGCATGTTTTCATTCAAGACATTACAGACATAGTACTTATCGAAAGACATTGTCATTATCTGGAAAATGAAGTTCTCGCCAAAACACTGGCTCATGCACGCTCACTTCAATACTTGGATTTTTCTTCAACTGCTAGTGTAAGATAACATTAATTTTCTTTCTGTTTATATTTAAATTTTTTATTTTCAAAGAATTTTAAGATCAACCTTCGTTTCTTTGCGGAAAATCTTAAAGGCAATGAATCTTTGAAAAAGATTTGTCTGTGCATTTCACAATTTGATGTTAAAGATGTTGCTTCAGTTAACTTTCTCAAACAAAACCCTTTCAACTCAGTCAAACATCTTGTGCTAATTGAAAACTTCGCCATTGATGAAGTGTACCGTCAGCAAGTTTTTCTACTCCTGCCATTTGCATTTCCCATATTGGAACGCCTTGAGGTAAAGGTGTTCAGCCAGGAACAGATGAGCTCAGTTTCATCTATGAAGATGCCTAAAAATATTCAGCTGACTGTGTCAATGCGCGGAAAGAAGTAAACAAGTCAGAACGTTAACGGTTCTAGTTTAGCTGCCACATTTTCAATGATATTATCTGAAGAACTGTAACACATTTAAGCTAAACTTTTTATCCACGAAACATTCTAGTTGTCGTGTGTGCACTCCAAAAACTAACTTTGTTTCTTTCATAAAAGCCCAACCTTTTAACTTGTTGCTTTGCCCATTGTGCTGAGCTGTTTAGCTAAAAGACAGTTTGATGACAGTGTAAACAGATCAGCAAACTCACGGGCATATGCTTCTGCTTTGAAAAGTGCTCATTGAATTTGTTTTTATGCAGTACATGGGCACTGGTGTGATTACGCTGCTAATTCCAATGGTCAACATCATCATCACCGCCCTGTGCTCAGTCAGTCAGTCAAGTCCCCCGAACTGCATTGAAGACAATAGATTATCACATTGAGGAGGGAGGAGTTGCAGCAAGCAAACAAGCATATGGAAGAAGAGTAGCTCTTCAATCCATCAGCAGCAGCAGCCGACGAATGTACAGCACCACCGTACAGCTGCTCATTTCGCTCATTTGCTGGAACTTTGTGCTTGTTGTGTTCAGTTTGCCTGCCTCCTCTCCCCAGCGTCTCGTCAGTCAATCGATCGCTAATGAATATGTTTCCATTGTGGCTTTCTCCATCCACTCAGCTGGAGCACAGACACGCACTCACATATTAATTTGCAGCAGCAGCATGCACCTCAACTGTGGCCGCCATCCATTGACGAGTGCCGTGATTTATGATACGCGGATAGAGAGAGGGAGAGACTGTGTGCACTCACTCCACTGCAACAACTCCACACACTGCTGAATTGTGAACAGAGTCAGTCCGTTCTTTGTGCCTTCTCTCGTCATTGCCATCTCTCGGGAGAAGGTTCTGTGTGCGTGGTCGAAGTGTGGCAGTTGTTCTGCTTTCTTCGAATCCTCCTCCTCCTCAGAGGACACCGAGGAAGAGGACATCTTCCGTGCAGTGGGCAAAATATCCCCATCATTTCATAAAGAAACATCAATCACACACATCTTCACTCCTATCGATTGCCACCGAACACTTGCTAATTGCTCGACGACATCGCTGAGATGCAAGCGCGAGCACATGTGGACAGAGTGACGCCGTTGCCGCCCGAAGACAATGCCCTCTGATGTTCCACTTTCGCTCTGCTGACTTGGAAATTAATACGATTTACCGAGAATGCTGAAGTGGGTGCTGCAGTGCAGCTTTCATTTATCATTTGTTTGCCATCATGGCGAGATGGAAAAAAACTTTAAAATCAAACCTTGCCAAAGTGAAAATTGAAAGTACAACAAAAAAAGTACAATTCAAGGGAAAACAATATGAAGGCATACTAATAAATTACCAATTCAGTGCTACTTCTTGTCAAAGGGGGTCCATCGCTGCCATCGATCATTAACTGCCCAAAAAAGTGTCAATATATGTTGTAATCCTCCTCCTCCTCCTCAGCGGCGTACTGTTCTCATGAAAACATAAATCAGACAATCATTTTTAATTTGCCTCTATGAGATAATAAATGAATCAGTGGACGAAGAAGAAGAAGAAGAGGAGACGAACACTTTTTCAAGAAATTCAAAGTGCATCAGCAGCAGTCCGGCAACAGTGAAATATTTAAGTGACTGTGCTCTGCAGCAAAAAAAAGTGCAACGACAGTTTTCCTACCGCTGAGAAAGAAAGAGAGATGAACACTTGCTCTCACTGAATTGGAGCAGCACTTTCAATTGAACATCAAGCAAGGAAGAAAAGTGAAGGCCAGTGAAAAATGCACCAGTGTAAGACTCACACAGTTAGTCAGTCGTTCAGGCAGGCTGCAGTCACTGCAGCAGCACTATCATAACTCATGCAGACTGAAACTTCACTGCACAAGTTTTTTTCCTGAAGTAGCAGCGAAAATGAGAGCATAAAAAAGTAACAGTGGAGAGTGGCAGTAGTTCTTCTTCAGAGTGTACTAACAAATGACTGCCTGGGAATGCACAAGAAATGATGGCCAGGAGATAGTGTGTGCCGTGAGCTGAACGATCAGCCGCCCCTGAGCGACGCTGGGCAGATGCTCGATGGGCAGCGCCGAGAAGAAGATTTTTTCATCTAGATTGTGTGCATCGCCGCCTTTTCTTTCTTATTCCTCCTTTCCACTGCCATTGTGCACACTTGTGCCGAGCTGGGTCTGTTTGTCTGACTGTTCTGACTGTGTGTGTGCCTCTCATCAGCATCGATTTCTACTGAGATTAATTATCATTAAGGAGCACACACACGGCACTACACTACACTACTACTGTCTGTTTGTCGTTTTGTTATGATATTAGTTTTGATTTATGTAAATTTTATTACACTTCCCCGGCCACTGCTGCTGCACCAGCATAAAACGAAGAGTTGCTGCCTCAAAGTAATTGCGTGCGGTGATTTATTGCAATGCAAATCAAACCAACTGCAACTCACTTTCGTTTTCTTCACTATTCTTCTTCTTTCCCTTCGCTCTATTATCTATTATCTATTATCATTATTGCGTTTTCATTGTGCAAACGAAGTGTGTGCTGTTGTTCGTTGTTTGAAGTGCTCTGTACAGTTGAACTGCTGGTACACTCAAGAGAAATAGTACTACCACTCATGTTCATATCTGCAAATTGAAAATCTATTTGCGAATAGTATTTATTACCGGAGAGTAAAGTTGAAACTAGTTAGTCGTTTCCTGAGACAACAAACATTGAGCATTCAGTTTTGTGGTTTTATCAAAGACTTGTCCTCGTGATGACTTGTTTGATTTTTTTGTTTTATTTGCTCATGTCATGTTCTTTTTGATTGATGATGACAATTGTTTGAGGCGTTTGTGGCAAGCACTTTGACAATCACAATTTGCTTGAAATTCATTTATCACTCTGCATTAATACTGTCCACTTTCTCTAGGCGGCTGTATTCAATCAAAGGTACTTTTAAAATATTTTGTTTCATGAAGTATTTTACAGCTTTTTTAAGCAACGAGCACAACAAAACACCAGTTGTCAGCTCTCTTTGATTTTAGTATTTGATTTTTCAATTATATCCAAGTGACTGTACATTTATTTTCAACTGAACAAAAACAGTGAAAAATACTAATTCCATTTGTTTGGCGGCTCATCTTTCTTTTCTTTCTTTCTCCTCTAAATTGTGTCTGCTTCTCATTCTTGACTTTGGTTTGTTAGCTTTTAATTAAGCAGACTTTATCAGATTTGGCTGTGTTTCTCTCTCTCTTCCTTTTTTTTCACCCGTTCCTAAAAGAGTCTTAATTCGCCCGTGATTGAGGGCAATGCTGTGTGGCAGTAAAAGGAGGGAGCTCTAGTGAAGGATACGGTAGGGTAAAAAAGAAAAAAGTAGTGAAAAGAACATTCGCCTCCACTACACACTCTGCCAATATGGTGCACAAACGAACAAGTTGCACTTCTAACTTCTCTCTCACACTCTCACTTCTAATTCTTCCCTTTTTCTGCTGTCTGCTATAAATCTATAAATTAGATTAGCCTGAACATACAAAAACGGCAAACACACAGCACAGAGACAGACAAAAAGTGCAGTCGCAACCAAAGTCTCACTCTTGCCGTTTTGATTGCATCTGTTTGCCTTCTTGTTTTGCTGTCTCTTGTTGTTTTTTAAAAAGCACATGCTCGTTTAAACTTTGTAGACACAACTGTGTAACCTAGTGACTTAGTGAGTGCACACACATACACACACACTGCCCTGAGATAAACTGGCCACTCTGGCCATGACCAAAAAAGTCCATTCACTTTTTTCTGTCCAGTTTTGTCTCCCTTTTTCACTGTTCCAGTCGGGTATTTGTGCTCCAATTTGCGCCCTGCTTGCCGTGTCAAAGTGTTAACTTGGCTGCGCAATTGTGCACTGGACGGGGAAACTTTTGTATTTAACAGACAGACAGTGCAACAGAGTGAGGAAGGCTGCTGGCAAAGGGGCATTTAACGCCTGTCCTTTTAGCTTTCCTGTACATCATTCACTTGGCGTCCACCGAACAATCGATTGACATCACAATTGACCAGTGGTAACCATGGCTCTGACTTTTTTTTCTCTCACTTCCCATTCTGCTTTTTGCCGAAAAACTGATTATTTATTTTAAAACTCATTTTCTCAAATTAAATTTTTTAATTTAAAATGCTCGGCGTAACTTTTTAGTTTTTTTCTCATTCTTCTCTTTTTGTGCTCTGAATTAGCCATATTTTCTGGTAGCTTTGCAAGGCAGCAGAGGCAACAAAAACGGGCTGCAAAAGCCCTTTAATCAACTTTTAAATCTTCAATTCATTTGTTTTCTTTGTTCGCCTGTGCTCAAATGTAGTCGGCAGTTCTCCGGTTTTTTCTCGGTTTTTTTGGTAGCTAAATGGTGGCAGTCTTGTGCCTCTTTCCAAGCACACACACACACACACACACACAAAAGTCTGTTGCCAGGATCCAATTCGTGGGAATTTTTATTTATGAGCATCAATTGATTTAATAGGGAGACCTCCGCCAATTGGAGAGACGCGTGGCGGTCCAAACGGTTTTGGCGGCATCGGTAGCGGTAAACGGCGGTTGCAGCACCTCATTTCATAACTGCTCAAGCTAAGCGATGCTTAAATGGTTCCTGTGCCACTTTCTCTTCTCTCCTATTCTCGTTTTTCTTTTTCATTCCGACTTTTCTTTATACCATAATCTGCAGCCCACACTTTGGCAGCCGTCACTCTTCACTCGAGCACACACTCTGTTGTTTGCTGTGTGTGTTCAGACCAGTAGAGCAGTGGCACCAGTTTTGACTAGCGTCAAATCAGATTTTGCTTTCTTGTGCCTGGTGCACAAATAAAGAAACAGATCAGCCGCCTGCCTTCCTGCTTTTCCTTATTATTCTCCTCCCTCTCTTTTTTCATCCACACGGCCTAATTTAATTTGAGTTTGCTTTGTAAAAATCAATATTTTACTGTAACTCAACTGCTCAGCTGCCTTTTTTAATACATACAAACACACACACACAGAGACATCCTGCCAACCTTCGTCCGCAGTTCAATTGATTTTTTTTGCAAAATTTAAATTACCAAACTTTAAAGTTGTCTTAATTTCTTTTGGCTACGTTCAATTACAAAATCAATTCGCTAGCCTTAGTACTGTGTTGTCATCTGTAGGGAAAAGTAGTTGCTGTGTGCTCCGATGTCACCCGAATTATGGCAAACAGCATAATCATCCATTTATCATCATTTTCTGACTATACGCTAAACTGCTGGTGCTACTGCTGCTTGCTGGTGATTAATTAAACGTTGCTCGGCACTTAGACGCTTCAAGTCAAGTGTCTTCCGTGATTGTCTAATTTAAATTTATTGCTAGCATAGTTGAGCTTTTTAATTAGACCACCCTCATTTGTGAGTTTATTACGCAACAATTTGAGCTGAAAGCGTAAAACGTTAGCAGGAAAAAGCTGGTTGCAAATTGAGTTACAATTATAGCATTTCTTTATTTAAATGAAAATAACTTGCAGATTTTTGCATGAAAATTAACAAATAAAAATTAAAAAGGTTTGTTATGTACACTGAAAACAAATAAAACAGTGTGGTGGTGATGGTGGTAAGGCACGGTTTAAGAGTTATGACGTAGGTTTGCAAAAAAGAAAAGTTTGATGTTTTCTTTGCTTTGCTTTGTATCACAGTAGACGTATTTTAAATTAAAAATGGGTATTTACGTCAACAACAACAACAGAAAATAGATTGATACCAAATTCTTCTCTTCTGTTCAAATGAGTGCTAGGTTATCACATAGTGGTCCAGTTCGAGTGCCTGCTTGAACTCTGCCGGCTCCATGACGGTGCAGCTCATCATCAGCGGCTGCTGCAGCATTTGAATGGATGCCCCCGTTGGATGGGACATGTCCAGGCTGGCCTCCAGAGCAGTCGCTGGCAGGCTGCTTTGCTGATCAATTCCTGAGGAGGAAGAGGAGGAAGGGCTGCTGATGCTGGTGCGAACTCGCTTCACAATCCACACCATCAGACCGAGGACTACCACTGCGAAAAATGGGAAAGAAATGGGTTAGTAAAACTTGTTAATTTTAATTAGAATGAGACACTCACCAAGGAGGTTGACAATGACGATGAGACTGCCGTAGAAGAGCAGCTCATTGGCGGTGATGGAAGCGAGCATCCGGTCGATGTCCGTCCGGTGGGTGGGCCGTTCGCAGAGTGCCCCATCGAAGCCATGTTGACAGTAGCACCGAAAGCGGTAACCGGTCTCCGTGACGATGCACTGGCCGCCATTTTGGCATAGGGCACACTCAGAGTGCTGCGCCCGCTTGCCGGTCAGGTCGTACGCCTTCGGGCCCAAGCCGCCCTGGTCGCTGACCAGGTGCGGATTGCCGTGCTCGTCAAAGGCCATCTCCGGCTGCAGCTGCCGGTGCTGGTGGTGATTGTTGTTGGATCGGTCATCGTCTGAATCATCCCCCTTTTCAATGCGCGGCCTGGGCAGACTGTTTCCTCGGTGGTCGCTGCCGGTGCTGCCGGTGTCGATGGCCACCACCGCCGCATTAGACGTCAGCTCTGAAGTTCGTTTGGGCGGTGTGTTGTTGCGGTAGATCAGCGTCAGACTGGCCGTGTCCTCGTACGTTTGTCCACCCGAGATGGGTGTGTCCCGGACCGAATCGTGCACGGCAATACTTAGCTGGCAGCTGTACGTTCGGTTGTACTCCAGCGGACTGTTCAGCTTGGCACGAGTGCCCAGCAGTGAGCCGCTGCCGTCGTCGTTGGCCACTGGGCGAGATGGTGACATTTGGCCGGAATGAAATGGAATGAAGTGGAGAAAAAGAAGAAGAAGAAGAAAGGCAGAAATATTAAGACAATGCAAAGTGACTGTAAATGAATGTACGGTACACACACGGTTAATTTCCATGCGGAGAGACTCGTCGGTGAAATATGAGCTCCTTTGTGCTCCACTGATTCGCAATTACGCTCACCACACTAACCACACTTCCTACACCCTTACTCTTACTTGTCTTTTTTCTGGCTAAAGAGAAAAATAGACAGAAAGAAGCATTCTAGCCACTCAAGTAGAGTCATTCTAGGGAAGGGACTTCACTATTCTGTACTTCTAATTTGCGCTCAACCCACACCAGTGACAGGCACAATTCAAATTGCCCAGCACTTTTTCATTTTCTTAGTGTGGGCCACCAGAAAGAGTGGCATCATCATCACACTACTGGCCAGAGCAGTACCAGGCACACAGATGCACACAGACGGCATCAGCACTGCTGACCACCACCGTATCAGTGGCTGCTGTGGTAATTTGGATCACACAGACAGAAGCAGCAACAGCACTCGCCAGGCACTCTCCGTAATTCGAGGATTTAGCGGCAGCTGAAATGCTCTGCAGCACTGCAAATGGAATTGCAAATTGGTCCAGTGCAAACAGGCACAGAGACAGACACACAACCTAACATATACACTCACGCAGACAGACACACACTTTCTCTCAAACAACTTTGTCGACAAATTGATTGCGAGCTTTAGCGAGCCAATTTAAATTTTAAATCTTTGCAAAGTAGTCTGGTGAATGGTGCTGGCCACTTTTCTCTTTTTCGTCTTTTTCACTCTTACACCTTTTCCATTTGCGAATGCCAAGTGGTGTTTATGACAAATAAATTGTTTTGCGAGGAGCAAAATAATATAGATTTACTTGATATTTCACTTTACGGAAAAGGCTCCACAACGACGGAAAAATGCAAAATGAAAAATCAGCAATTGAAGATGGAAATTGGTCAAGAAAGAAAATTAGGCACGCAAGGAGAAACTAGAACAGGCAAAATCGATTGCCGCAAGTAATTTTCAAGATCAGTCTGATGACTTTGATGACTCTTTTACGTTTCTGTTTTTTTTGTTGGAAATAAAACCATTCTAAGACTAAATTTGAGTGAGAAAATCAATAGCAAGGTCACTTTGCATTGAGAATGTTCAATCGATTGAGTTGACTGCTGTTTGATGCTGGTGATGCGATCACTTCAGCTTGCTGTCAGCCTACTGCTGCTGCTGCGGCACTTCGATTTGCCTGTCTTCCCTTTCACCAGTCATTCACTCTGCTCGACAATTCTTTGGGCATGTTTTCGATTATCTCGATGCACTGCGTGTTTTCTTTCTTGTCCTCTTTTCTTCACAGCACTTCCTTAATCATCCTTTGCCACTTTGTGTTCAGAGAGGAAAAAGGGAATTGTACAAGAGAGCAAAGACAAAAGGCACAGTCTCACGTCAGCGAGTCTCAATTGGCTGCCGGTTAAGAGTCATCACATCTTCCTCACTTTCACTTTCTCTCTTTCCCTTCTTACTTTTGCCGATCTATTTTCAGCAGCCAATTTTGCATCTCAATCTCTCTTTCTCCTGTTTCTCCCATTCACTCTTCTTTGTCCTTCTGTTTGTCTAGTCTCTGTCAATTGTGTCGTCGTAATTGGCATTAAGTCGCCTCAGCTCGTCCGTGTCTTCTCCGTGTCTCTCCCTTTCTCTCTTCTTGCCCATCTTGTCTTCTTCTACTTATACTTCTACTTTTCTCATCATTTTGTGCATTTACCTCTCTCTCCCTCCCCATCTGCTCCTCTTGTGTCTGTCCTTCTGTCCGATGAATAGGTCACATCTCCTCTTCTTGCTTTCCCCAAGACCCCCGCCCGATCTTCTTTTGGGCAATCTAATTTTCCTCTTCAATCCCCTGGCAGCACCATCTCTCTTCTTACCTCTACCATAAATCATTATGCAAATCAATAGCAGTGAATTGCACGCTTCCACTCTTCATCAAAGCTTACATGCTCATAGACACACACACTTGCACACACACAATCGGGAATCACAAAACATTTTACCCTCCGCAATTTCACAATTTCTTAAACCTGAGCATTATTCTGTGAATGCTTTTTTCTATTTTGTATACACTTTGCCAAATATTATAATTACACTTGAAGGCTCTTCTTCTCAGTTACTATGAACAGAAAAATGTATACACTTTTAAATGCCAGAAATGTAATTTGCTCAATATTCAAAGCTAATTCATTTATTTTTTGACATTTTTTAACTGAGGCGAGTCTTTGTTAGAAAAAAATTGCAAACACTATATATTTTTTGATTAAATTATTATAAATAAAAAATAACCAGTCGTAGCTTCAGTTTCAGTTTCAGGTTTCCTTCATTTTCTAATTTGAAAGTTACTAATAAATAAAAAGGAGCGATTTGTGATGTGATTCCTAAAAAACCTAAAGAAATCTCCGCAATTGGCGCAACAAAACACTAGAGCACCAAATTGGTGCAATGAAGATGATGCAGGAAAAAACTTTTTACAAAGTACTTTTCAACGCAGTTTATCAAAACATGTTTGTCAGAATGTATTGCGGCAACGAAACGGAGCAGTTCCCTCCTCGTACTTTAATTTCTTCACTATCAATCCCAATTGTTATTCCTTAAAACACAATCAGAAAAGAACACACACTCTCTCTTGCCAACTGTGGGGCAACAGATCGAAATTGAATGAAGACTTTATCCCCCTTCCTTTTCTCAAGCCTGCAAATCAGCTCCGATGTTGGCTGCTGTTGCTGTTGTTTTCTGGCTGCTCTTTGAGCAGGCAGCACTCTATCACTGACAAGTGCCAATCGAGTGTTTTTTGTTTGCCACTGATATTGCCTGGCCGTTTGGTTGTGTGCCTGTGCAGAGCTGCCTTTCTTGTTTGCAAGGCCCAGCTAAGCAGCAGTGCCCAGTGAAATTCTCAAATGAAATGAAAAAGTGGTCGATAGCAATCTGCCTCACGAATGGTGCTGTAATATGAGATATGAGCAGGCAATGCGAGTAAGGCGAAACGGTTTGAAAGTGCGACTGCAACTGTGTGTGTTCTGTTCACTGCCAAAGATTCTTGAGAATATTCAGAAATATTATTGTTACTAGTTTGCATAATAAAGCAGTTGCAAAAAAAGAACACACCACACATCACCGCAACACTGTCGCAGACTATCCACACACACAAACTGAAGTTCCAGTAAAGTACAGCAGAAGCAGTGTGCCAAAAATGGTAAACAGTTTCGGTACTGGTGATGGTAATGCTGGAAAACGCGTGAAATTAACTTGCTTGTCGCGGCAAGAGAGAGAGAATAGTCACAGTCTCTTTCTTTAGAGCTGATGCAGTCTCTCTCTCTCCTTCACAGAAGAAACTATTTCAATAAATCGATTAGCTGCAGTGCGCAAGCAAAGTTAATCGAATTTAAATTTTTCTAAACGTAAGAAAGGAGGAGGAAGAAAAAACTAATTTTGCGCTTATATTTCAACGATGTGAGTGTTTCGATTTTTGTTCGCTGCTGCTGGTTGTTAACCTCATCTTGTGTACAAACACAAACCCACACCCGACCTAAACAGGCAGAAAACAGGGTTGATCTCTAGTACAGCACTTTTAATCAAAAATGTCTTTTCAACCGCCATTGCACACTCAATACACTTACCCATGTAAAAGCGATGAAAGAGCGAGCAGTTGGTTGAGTTGACAATTTCATAGCTCAGGTGATTTGTTTCCGGCAAGTCCTCATCGGTGACGAAAAAGGTGGCAATATTCTCGTCCATTGAGGTGGACTGCTGCTGCTGACTGCCTTTTGACAGGTTGTCTCGATCTTTGCTGGAGCCAGAACCAGAGCCCCCATTGGGAAAGAAGGGCCCTTGCTGCTCCGGCTGCTCCTGAAACTGTTCACCGGAGTTCTGGTCGAGCCAAAAACTACTAAAGCTGTCATCGTTGAGCACCAGCGTCCTGCTGGGATTGGTAAACTTGGGCGGGCAGTCGTTGAGGTCGCCGATGCTGACGACGACGGTGGCCTCGTCGGAAAGCCCTCCCGCGTCGGTGGCCCTCGCCACCAGCCGGTATTCGGGCCGCTTTTCGCGGTCGAAGCAGCAGGCGAGGGCGGTGAGGACGCCCGAGTGCGGGTCAATCTGAAAGTAGTCAGAGATGGACTGCGGCGATGACTGGTGGTGGTGGCCGCTGGTGGATGAGCGAGGATTGCCGGAGTACACCGAGGCGGCGCCCACCTGCGTCACACTCGACTTGAGCAGCGAGTAGACGACCTTGCCGTTGTCCGCCATGTCGGCGTCGTCAAAGTCAATCGCCGTCACCTTCGTCAGAATCTGCCCCGCCGGCCCGTTTTCCATCAGCGTCGTTCGGTAGATTTTCTGCTCAAAAAGCGGCTAGAGAGAAAGAGAAAGAAAACAAAATCGGTTAAAGTTACTGTTTACAAACATCATCGCTCAGCTGACGCTCAGTGAAAGATTATGGGATGTTCATCACGGGATCTCGCTGCTGCATTTTCAGTCTTTTCCCCTCTCCCAAAATCAGTGCATTTGTTATGTTGCACAACATGTACTTTTTTTCTATTCTCCGTGCTTTTTAATAATAGTGATGCTGTTCCCCGTAACTGCGTGCCCACAGTACGTCATCAGTACCTTGTTATCGTTGATGTCTCGCACTGAGATGAGCACATCGGCCACTGCGAGAATGTAGTGCGTCGTTCGATTACGCGCCTGCACTGAAAACTTCCACATGGCGCGACCTAGATTGAGAAGAAGAAAAAGAAGAAGAAAGAGGGGAAAAAAGAACACACATTGTTATGAGCAAATATGGGCCAGCATTGTAATCGTTGAGCACTATTAAACCGTTGCCCCTTACCGTTTGGCGGATCACGATCCAACGGCCTGATAAGAAAGAGCTCGCCGGTGCTCTTGTTCACCTGAAAGTTGTGCAACACCGGCGCCAGGTCGTCCATTTTGGCGTCTAGAATGTACTCGATGCCAGCTGATATGCCGTTCTGTTCACCCGATGATGACTGTTGCCGTTGTTCGCCGCCCTTATTCACCGGCTCACTGATGGCCAACTTGAGCAGCACTTTGGGCAGTGATCGCTCGTCCTCTTCCTCCTCAATCGCCAGAACGTACATTGGCCGAATGGAGCTGACGCCCGACGATGGCTTTGAGGCTCCGCTGCCTAGATCACCTACAAGGAAAAGGGAAGAGTTACAGTAGTTAGTCGCGAAGTTTGTGATGATCATTTTGTTGGCTATTTAGCCACGCAGCAAATTAGGAGAATGTTTTGTTTGCACTTGCAATCAACACACTGTGCACGGGCTTGAAAAAACTCGTAAAGTTGTTTGCTTTTAAAGCCAGTTTTTCTACCCAGATCCCTTTCACTTTGGCACAAGTTTTCCAGTTTTAGCATTTGCATAATTTCGCTTGAGCTTTTCTTTACTTTGAGCTGGTGGTTGCCTAGCGCCAGAGTTTTCCGTTTTGCGCTTTTTTGTTTGATTAGCGCCTCAATTTGCATTGTCATAATTTTCAGTGCTAATCAACGACTTCTCTGCTAATGGCTCTTTTTAAATTTTTATTTTTATTAAACTTCTTTCAACTTTTAAAACTTTTAAAAAGTAAAAATAATTTCTTCGTTTAAACGACAGTAAGGGATCATTTCGTCTAATTAGTTGCTATGAAAAATAGAAAATTAATTTACTGGAACGTTGAAGGAATAACAAAACAATAATAAAGTTAATTGAAAATTAATTACTACCAAGACAAACGAACGAAGACGACGACGATGATGATGATGATGGCGGTGGTGATGCTTATCAACAGGCGCGAAACTCCTAAATTACGTCCTTTTGGAATGTGTTGCCTCCTTTTTTCTTATCACTTACTCATCTACCAAATGACCCTTAGCTGGCTGATGAGTTTGGTGAGCTGCCCTGTGCATGTTAGCTGTGTTAGTCGAGCTCTTCAATCATTTTTCATCCATCACCCCAGAAGCACATCTCACCTCATCTCATCACATTGTGCACTCAGGCTTTTAGACCACAAAGATCTACTTCACAAAGAAGTACTAGGAAGTATGTACTAAACTGTGCCTTAATATTTGCTCTGTTTGTAACTAGATTGTGCTGTTTTTAGGCAGATTATCATCATGGATTATCATCGCCGACCGTATCGGCCGAATAGGAATCGGTTCAATGAGAAAAATCGGGAAACTGAGTTTGGTGGCCACGAGAAGATGCGTTTCTGTCGCATACTCATCTCTAACGCTGAACAACTGCTGGTCAAAAGCAAAGAAGTGGAGTTCATCAACCGAGTCATATGCAAAGTACTGAGGCTGACTTCAGAAAAGGACATCCCCAGCTTCTACTGGGGTCCTATCAATCAAGTTCCTATTCGCTACGAGTCTCCTCAAGAATTTGCCCAAATTGCTGAAATTCTCCTGCTGGAGCAGAGCCGAGAGAAGATTCTTGCCAAGTACACCTCAATCACTGATGGAGCCGGCAAAGATCACTACAAGTTTATGCCTATTCAGTTTAAAGTGTTCAATCGAGCTGGAATGCTGAGCTACAATGCCAACACTCGGATGATGATGACCACTGTGGTTGCCTTCGTTTCCGCCAGGAAGACGTTGTCCTTCACTAGTCGACAGCTGGACTACGATCTACCCGGAAAAGAGATGGTTGTCCTGCTCAGTCGACCTTCTTTCTGTGTGGAGCAGACAGACTTCAGACAAGTGGCTGTCGTCGTCAGTACGTCCGTCGATCCAAAGTGGTATTCGCGTGCAACGATGGAGCGTCTCATTCACCACCACAAGGAATCACTGTACTGCAGAGCCCCGGTACTTTTTGACGAGAATTTCAGCGCCGACAGACGACGACCAGATGACGAGTTTGTTTTCTTTGAAATGGTTCTGATGTTTCCACGAACGGCAGAGAACGCAGATGTTTTTAAACAAGGCGACATTCTCGATGTTCTTCAGCTGACCTTCCTTGGCTTCACCTTCAGTAAACTCAAAGTGCTGAAGCGCCTACCGAATATTGTGCATCCGGACGTTAGAGGCCTCATTTTGAATGCAAGTGCTGAAGTTTTTCGCTCCTCAGTTACGGGAAATGCTCCGCGCCATTTTGATAAAATAATTAACATTCTCAAAAAGTACACAGGGGCTATGAATGATGATCAGCTGGAAGTCTTGAAGCATTTTGGAACAAACTTGCAAGACGGCCTAACAAATCTCAGCACCAAGTGTCTTCTCATCAAAGGTAAGTTAAAGTTTTCCTCTTTTAATAATGTTAACTTTGGCCTCTTAATGCTCAGGCTCACCGGGAAGCGGCAAAACGCACACCATGGCACTGGCTGCCGTTTTTTGCCTTCTCTGGAACCAATTTGAACACAGTGAAAACAAGCCAATGCGATTTTGTGAGCACAAAGTTCTCTTCACGACGCCCAACTTGCACTCTGCCACGGAGTTTTTCTGCAAACTTCAATCTCTCGGTCTACTTGATCTGCTGGTGAAGTTTAATAGAGAGCACAGTGGCTTGGACAATCGAGTGAACCACCCCGCCCTTCTCGTCATTCGTCCCGACAAAGTTGAGCCTTCCCTTCGCCGGCGCACTCTGGCCGGTTTGACACAGGACCTAGCCTACAAAGGCCCTGTGCATGGGCTGCCACCGAACACCAAACCGTCAGCCTTTCGCACTGAAGTCCTCACCAACGCCAATCTGTACATCTCAACGCTGGACATGATCTGCCATGACCAGCACTTTTTGAAGTTTATGAGCGAAGATTTTCCCCGCTGCCGCTTTCCCGAGTTTCGAGCCACCTTTGTTGACGACTGCTCTAAAGCGCCACTGTTTGACTTGGTTCAGGGAATGACAGTCAAAACTCGACAAGTCGTGCTTGGCGGTGATGTGCAGGAGATGAACGCCTTCAATATTGGGGAAATGAACCGCAGACTCAATTGGAATCGCAATGTTTACAACCTTCTCGATCAGCTGTTCAGACCTCAAAAGTTTGGCCTTCAACTGGTCAGGCAGTACCGCATGAAGCCGTCGATTGCGCACTTTTCGACGCAATACTTCTACAATGGCAAAGTGATCAACATGACTGAAGGTGCCGAAACTAGGAACTGTCCACTTCGCAGTTTACTGCACTTCAACATTCCCAGCAGTATTGAAGAGCAAGTCACTAAAACCAACAAGTTCTACTTCTCTTTCCGAAACATGATCGAGGTGAAGTTTACGGTCTACCTGATGGATGTGTGCCTCAGTGCACTGGGCTTCTACAACGCCCAAACTAAGCAGCTCAATACTGAACTGATGGAGCAGTCTGACTTTTCACTGGGAATCATTGCCTACTATGCAGCACAAAGAAAGAAGATATTCAAAGAAATTTGCAACTATTATCCTTCTTGGAGAAGGGCACTGGAAACCAAGCGGCTCATCATCATTGAAACAGCTGATTCTATGCTTGGGAAGGAGTACACTGGCACCATTCAGTGCTTTGTTCGCTCTAAAAATGATGAAAGTCATGAAACCGAAGGAAAAGGTGTTGGATTTATGAGTGATGCAAAGCGAGTGCACGTTGGCCTGACTCGTGGCAAACACTTCAACTTTATTATTAGCAATGTTGACCGATTTGACAACGCTGATAAGTTTAGCAACAACTTTTTCAAGTATCTGCACAAAGACTCCTTCAACAGGAAGCGACTGGTTGACATTGCTCAAATTCTCAGCAAAGGCAGCTATCTTAAGTTTGCTGAATTTCGTTCCGAGTTGATGCGGGTAGTCTGTAAACGCAGGACTTCTTACGTCACCGACTTTAACTCGTCCAACGATCTTGTTCCTGTGAAAGTGATTCACTACAACAACGATCGAGATTTTACTGTAACTCCAGTAGAAAATGAAGAAGAGTTGAAAGAAATGGAACGATTCACGGAAAACCCATTGCGTCCAGCCAACTTTTTATCATATAAAGAAGTCTACTGCACTCGTGTGTCAGTGGGAATTTTCGAAGACATTATTCACCGTGTTTGCATTCTTAACGTAAACGGTAACATGTTTACCTGTAAAGCCATTGATCACGGTTTTTTGATGGAGCTGGAACGCAAAGACATTTTCCGATGTCCGGATTCTATTTACTTTAAGCCCATCTTTGCCATTCCTTGTTCACTCAATGGTAAGTGTTTGTTAAGTCAATTTGTCATAATACTAAAACTTTTTGTTATTGACAGTAAACTGCAAAGCATATTGGAAGTTACTCAAACCTGAAGTGGAAACTACCAGTCGAAATGCGGTGTTCCTTAAGTCGGAGCACACCTCAAAGCGCGAAAAAGTGTTGGTTTCATTTGACACCAAGTATCAGCAGATTGAAGTGTTAGCTACAGAGGAACTTGTGCACTTGGTTCAATCTTATGTTGGCAAAAAGTTTCAATGCTTGTTTAATTTTGAAAGTAAGTTATGAGCTTTAAACTAAACCTTACACTAACCATTATTAACCTCACTAGAACTGAATCAATTTAGACAAGCATTTGAAGAAGAAATGGCCACTCACTCAGAACTCAAATGTTTTGACTTGGCGGACTTTATCTCAGTGCAGAACTCCAAACTAATTGCTCTGATACTCAACATGACGTGAGTGACTTTAATGAGCTATGTTGGTGCTTAATACTTTCTTCTTGTAAACAGTGACTACTACAAAAACTTCACTGAATCAACAGTGGACTATGTTCAAGTGAATGATCTGGTGGCAGTTTGCCTGGGCAATGTTTTTGTTCGCGTTATCATTCTTGAATCTGCCCCTTTCATAAGTTTTCATGAGCGCATTTACAAAGTTCTCGCCATTGATCTTGGTGCCGTGACACCCGTCTTTCACAATCAGATTAGAAAAATTGCATCTGTTTTTGACACATCCATCATTGAACCATTTAAACCACAAATCCCTTCAACTCTTTCCTGTACTTCTACAACTGAGGTAGCTATGGAGCCCTGATTTTACTACTGTTTTATGTATTTTTTTGTTTCTGTTTACCACTTACTGCCTGAACACTGTAACGAAATTGTTCAATAAAACTTTGGTCTCATGTGTTGAGTGGCTTCCTTTTTTGCCGTCAACTAAAATTATAACTTTAATGTTCGTTAATTTAATTTTTGTTCACTGCTCAATTTGCAAGTTAGCAGCAGCAATGAGTATTTAATTGTATCTTCAATATAGAGGCCGTTCAGTTTGTGCATCTCAAACCAATATCAGTGTTCGTGCCGTTAGTTTTAATTTAATTTTCCTCAATTACCGAAAGTTTGCTTCACTGAGCTACTTTTTGAGACAGTGCAGCTTCCCTTTTAGCTTTTAGTTTAATTAACTGTTTTTCATTTTGCAAATAATTTATTAAACTTGAGCTCATTTAAACAAAATTTTCAATAATTTTTTTGCATAAAATGCATGCAATATTTTGACTTTTTTAATAGTTTTAAAATGTGTTGATTTTTGTTGTCTTTTATTTTTTGTTTAGTAACATTTTTTCAAAAACATGACAATTTGTAGTACTCATTCGATTGGCAATGATAACAGTTTTTAATTAAAACAAACACAGTGTCAAAAAGGTTTTATTTTTAAAACTGTTAGTTTGTTTCCAATTCCTTTCATTTTCGCTGCTCTACACTCAAGTGAAGCACTTTACAAATAAAATAAAAGAGTTTTAAATTTATAATCTCATTTTCTCTCACTAAAAGTTCTTCTTCAGTGCTGCCTGCAGTGCACTTGTACCCACTTGTCGTTGCCTGCTGTGATTTACTGCACCATGAAGACTTTTTGCAGTTACTTTTTCTCGCTCTTTCTCTTTCATCGTCGCTCTCAATTCGCTCTCGTGCCACTGCATATTATAATTTAATTACATCTCAAATTAAATTGCAATTCACTGTGCGCTAATCTGTAGCACTTTGATCTTCATTTGCTTTGATTTTCTTCTCTTTCTTTTTTATGATTGCTGAAACCAATCCAACTTGACAATGGTGCCGCTCATTGAGAATATGAGTAGTCATTTATAACTTTTTGCTTATTTAAATAATGCCAAGTTTTATTAATCGAAACGTTTCAAAGTTTTAGCCGTTGACGGTATAAAATTTGGTAAGTGCACAAATTTGCTTGTAACGCTGACTTAAAAAATTCTAGTTCCAAAGTGGGAAGCCTCTTTCAGGATCATTAATTCGGTGGCAATGCCCCGCAAATACTATTGAATGCATATTTTGCCTCCCTCTCCGCAAATCTGCCGGAAATATTCTGCCCTGTACAAAGTACATAGCTGCAGCCAGCTAACAGGATTGATTTGGTAAATGATTGTCAGCGCACACATCGATTGTTTCTGGCTGGGTTCACCACGAGGTCGTGGCCTGCTCACTCCCTGCTCTTTGATCTCATTTGGTGCCCTTTGCCCGTCATTTTCCAAAACAATGGCAGCGGTACGTGAAAGCAATCGATCGAATTCAAAGAGGAGGCAAATGCTGTTGTTCAACTCGATTTACAGGCTCGAACACATGGTGCTCTCTACTCAAGTGGAACAACAGCCAGTGAAACTCTAGGGAAGCGCACTGTGCAGTGGCAGGTCTTTATGCCCTTTCACCCTTGCCCTTTTTGTTTGCTCTTTTCATGCAACTAACAGCCAACCAGGACCATTCGCTGCCAATGAACTCATTTGACTCCTTTGACGCTTTGTCTGCTGATCATTTTTCACTTATCTCCTCGTCATTATCTCGATTTACATGCTCACTTAAAGATAAATGTGCGCATATTGTGTGTTCTGGTTTCTCTTTTTGGTTGCCAAGCTCATTTCAGCCTACACGTATTTATTGATTTTGATCGCGTGCATCAAGTTTAGGCGTGAGTTGATGAGGCTATACAACAGACACCACTTTCCTTTTCTAGTTACACTTTTTTGAGGCATTTTTGAAACGCATCATTTTTTTGATACTCGTTTTTCGTGAGCCACTACTACTATCAAAAGTGAATATTTTTTTCAAAACAATCCCATTTAGTTTTTCCACTCTAAACTTCACTCAACGGAAATTGGTCAACAATGCTTTTGCTTTAAAAAGCGGCATCAACTTGAAATATCTTTTTGGTCTAGCAAAACTCTTGAAACGCAGAATAAAAACTCATACTTGAATTTTTTTCCATGACAAAGGGGCCACAAGACAAATTGTTCTACTGTAGTGGGTGCTTCTCTTTCTACCACTACTGCTACTGCCTATTTCAATTGCCGCCTCTTTTTCTTTCTCTTCACTTTTCACTTCCTTGTGATATAATCACTTGAATGTTTCTATTACTGCCTTCAGTGAAATTGCCGGACATACTTCTCTTTCACTGTTCATATATTCTTTTTCTCCCTGCTCTTTTGCCTGCTCCAACCAGGCTCTTTTCTTTTTTTATCAACTTAGTGGTTAATTTTTGGCCACACAAAAGTCGCCCAGACAATTCATAATTTGAAGTGCCACTCTGCCGTTGAAAGCTTCTCAACGTTCCTCTATTTCTCCCAACTGCAAACTCTTAAATTTTGCCCACTTTTACTTTTACTAGCAAATCATCGGCCAGATTTCAGCCGTACAGCCAACACTGAGCACCAACACATCAGCTGGCAAATAATGAGATTCAAGAGAAGAAAAGCCTTGCTAAGGCTTTGAGTGATTCCATTTGAATCTTAATCGTTGTCTGCTTCGGTGTTTCGTCAGCCATCAGCGACAGCTTCAGCATCAGCAGCAGCAGCACAGAGGCAATGGCTGATGTTGTAGACAAGAAAAAACAAGAAAGAAAGAAAGAAATATATCACTCAGTTGATGTAGAGCCCAGACGAGGTCGATTGCACCCAGAAACCGTTTGAACTCTCATTTGAATGATTGCTTGTCGTTTCCGTTTAAAAAAGAAAGCGCAAATGTTCAAATGTAAAATGGGCGATCAACTCTGGGTGATCTCTCGCATCTTTCTCTTTCCCCCTTAAACAGCAGATGCTTTCTCCTCGTTTCTTTCTTGTTCTTTATCAATGTGAACTTTAATTTAAACAAGCACATTCGATATGTAGTACTATTAGTATTACTATTGCTGGGCTGTCCTAGCTCACACTGCTCCATTTCACTGGCAATGCGGGTGAATGACCAAATAGGCAAACAGAGACGATTCACACAAGACGAACCTTTGAAGAAGTTGAGCGCTGGGTTGAGCTCATTCAGTCGCGTTAAGTTGAAGTTGTGCAGGGTGCTGCCGTTGGTGTGGAAGTAGCCATATCCGTCGCCGGGAAATCCATCCGTTCGGTTGGTGATGTTCACGTACTTGGTCACTGGGTAGAGGAAAGAGAGGAGAGTAAAGCGGAAAAAGAGACAAATCAGTTTTCACGTAAACTACGTGTTCAGTGTTCAGCTACAGTGTTGCTGCAGTGCCTCCTTCATTAGCACAGTAGGCCACACTCTGTCATTAATTATAATTATTCGCTTAGAGAGCAGTATTTTAACATGGCCGTGGTATCACGTCATTTTGGCACCGGCTAATTGGAGTTCGTAGAAAACCACCAAGATCGCTCTAATTAGTCTACTATCAAGCCGACGTCGATACTTTACTTCTAATCAATACTTTTTTGCACGGTTGACTAAGAAACTTAAAACTAGTTTTTGTTTTTAATTATTCCTAGTAATTTAAAACCAAACCCAAAGAATTTTGATAGGCGTTTTAGATGTAAAATCAATACACTAGTTTCAACTTGCATGTTACCGTATATTTTGTTAAGTGATTACTTTGAAATGTATCTAATTGAGATTTTGAAACATTTTTTAGTAAGTTAGTTTTTATCAATTAACAAAAACACTTGCAAAATACTTTCCAATGTTACACTACAAAAAAAATTAAAAAGAAAACTGAATAAAATGATAATATATGCAGTAAAAACAAAAAATTTTCACAAGAGAAGCGCTGAGTGAGAGTGAACACAAGCATACGTAGTCCAGACTGACTTTAATGGCAAAGAGTAGCTGCTTATATACACAAACAGGCGACGTAACTTTGAACTCTCAAAGCCACGTCGCTAGCGGCCTATGGGCCGCTACTCAAGTTAAAATTTTTCAGTCTCTAATATATTATTTTTTGCTTGAATATTTAATACAAATTATTAACATGTGTAGATTACTTTTAAACTTTGCGTTTAATTGGCCATACAATTATTTTTTATAAATTATTTCAAACAAAATGAGGGTAAAAGCAATTTAAGTTTTAAATTGTTTTTTTTGAAATATTTCTAACATGTTTTTAACTTTAAAAAACTGCTTTATTTTTTGTAATACAAGTTTTTAAACTATTTTTGTTTTTTGCTGACATTACTTCTGATTGTCATAGCGCTAGTTAATGATTGGAAATTAAATCAAACAAAAATAATAAACAGGAAGCTCTATTAAATTGCCTGATTTCCAGTTGTCTGTTGTACAAAAACATCAACAGCTCTAATTGAGCAGTTCTAATTGAAGCTGATGAAGCGTTATCAGTAAAAAATATTTTGAATGAATGATTGTGATTTTCAAACTAAATCTAATAAAAATAATTATAACAAAATTAAAATTGCAGTTTCAAACGTTTAAAAAGTAATTTTATTAAAAGTCAATTTTCAATTTGTCTAAGTTTTATATTTTGTAAATAAATTCATAAGTTTTAAAAAATAAAAAAAGTTGAACAATAGTCAACAGCTGTTTTCAGCAATTTATTTTCAATATTTACTCAACACTGTTTTTAGTTTTAGTTTTCAACTCCTTCCGGTAGTTAGCCATTAAAGTCTCATATTTAGCCGCACATTGAACTTTTTAATGGGACTCGATTATGTCGCTCAATCTTGCAGTTTTGCTAGAAATAAAAAACTCTTTTTGCAGTTCTGTTCTTTTCAAATTGCTTCTTCCGTCGGCTGCAAAAAACAGTGCTAGCAAACAAACAAATAAATAAATTAAAGTTTAGGAGCGGCAACCAATCGGTCGTCTGAAGCTGCCTGGGCAAGGTTTTGGCAGCATTCAGTGTAGCAAGTGACTGTGTGTGCGCTTGTGCTTGTTCCTAGAAAGCAGTCCTTTAAAAGCAATCTATTTGATGATTTGCGCCCGCGCGAGCTTGTTCTCTGACACTCTTTTTGCTGCTTTTCAGCTCCAATAAATTATTACTTTCATTATTTACAATCGATATATATTATATTGTTCTTTTTGTGGATGCTTCCACGACTGTGTCCTAGTACGACTGTGCTCCACTTACTTCCCCATGCAGCAGCTCAGCACACAAATCGACATTTCTTTTGCAACAATTTTTAAGTTTTTTAGTTCAATTTAATGCTTTGTTATTGTCTTTTTAATAATTAATTTGCCTCATTTTGCTGTTTTTTGACTGCGTGGAAATGTCTTTTAGTTTGCTGGCTTTGGCAATATTTAAATAGACAACTGAGTGCAAACGATATTTATTGTCATCAGTAGTAAAAATGATAGCAAAAAGTGTTGTACATTTCAAAAATTTAAAAAATATGTATTGTAAACGGAAAAAAATAATTTATTGGATCATTAAACCAATAAATAGAAAGTGACTGAAAAACAACAATTTAAAAAATAAAAAATGTTTTATTAAAAATGAAAAAACATATAGAAAAGTTTTTAGTTTATGCAAAATTTATGAGATTGATGTTAAAAAAACTAAACTGTGATTTTTGTGTTTACATCTAAATGAAAAGATACTATGAATGTTGAGTCAAACAGATTTTTAAAAAGTCAAAAATAAAAAAAATTTTATGCTTGATTGCTTGTATATTTTTACAATCCACATTTGGCTTTCTATTTGCCACTTTTTCCTTGATGTCCATTTGAATTATTTGTAGATTGGCAGCCAAAACAGTGTTTCAAAATTCTCAACATAAATGATCAAATACGTGTCCTCTAAATGTTTTATTTCCGCAATCCTAATCGTTTTGTTTTTAAAAAGTATTTTAGTTTTAGAAAACTCAATGCAAAGTTAAAATATAAAAAACTATCACATTATGCTTAAATACAAAAATGCCAGATAAAAAATGCTTTTTAGATAAATCCAAAATGACCTTTATCTAAGACAGTAACAAACGTTTTGTTTTTTGTAATTTATTGGACCTATTTTTTGCCTATTCATCAATCAGTGGACAATTTTTTTCAAACAAGCAATTAGTTGTACAATTTGTTCTCCATTCTCTGCCTATTTTTGCACACATCAACAATTAATGAAAGGGCAAACTTATCTTTTTGCAAGTTGACATTAATCAAAGGTAGCAATTAACAAGTTGCAGCACACAGTAAGACTTCTCTTGTTGATTAGTGGGACAGCAGACACAGACGCAGCTAAGCAGCAAGACAGATTTATAGACAGCAGCAAGAGCAGTGAAATATACAGAAAGACTGTTCAAATTAATCAAAGAAGCAAACAAATTAAATTTATCCCTAAAATAGCTATGGTCGATTAATCGAGAGGCAGCGACGATCAGAAGAAGCCAGCCGACGTAGCAGCAGCAGCAACAGTCAATGGACGGGAATGAACAGTCAGAGTTTTTGTGATTCAGCACACTGCTGTTTACTTATAATTGTGATAGATTGAAAGATATTGAGAACGGGGATAGATAGAGATAAACTAATTTAGGACAATTGGCGGACTTGCACTGATTTCTTATCGCCCACCACTGGTTACCATTGCCATTGCCAGCACTGGTATTAGTAGTGCACACTGCACCACTGCTTTCTTTCTGCCATTGTGGTCCGTGAAATGGCGATAGTTCATGTTTATCCATTGCTCAATGCTCAGAGACAGTCAGACAGTCAGTCAGACAGATAGATAGACATACAGTGCTCACCAGTACTCAAAAGACTAGTTGGTGTTGTTGATGCTGCTGGTAGTAGTAGTAGTGAATGCGGCGGAGACTAAGAAAAAGAAAAGAGGAGTAGGCCAGCAGCTGAAGAAGATGAGCAGGGCAGCCCGCACAGTGCCATTTTTGTTGTTTGGCCAGCGTAGACTTCAGCAGCAGCAGCAGCAGTCAACGGCCAAAATTGTGTATGTGTGTGTATTTTGCCGGGCTCTATCTTTCTCTGTTTGTGCAGATCGTATTAATATATCGCCGTGATCAAGATAAATCGCTGTGCCGGGCTGGGCCGAGTGAGCCAATTTGCAACAAAGCAGAGACCCGAGAACAAAAATGAACGCGCGCGCGAGCATCATATTTGCTGCTGTTGTTGATGCCGCTGTCTGTTGTTGGTCTCCCGTCAGAAGAGGAAGCGAAAGCGTCGATATCTGCCTAGCAACATCGCTCCTTTTCGAGGGCACAGAAGAGCATCAGTTTTGTACGGCCGCTTTGTACGGCTACCCGCAGTACTTGTACAGAGAAGAAAAGTGAGGACGAGAAAACGAGTCGACTGCTCTCTCCACTGCCGAATGCTGATTCGATTTTTGTCTGCACTTCACGTTCGCCGTAGATAACTGCACTCATCATCACATGCACATAATGACCCAATATTCTCCTCTGATGCTGCTTCAAATCTTGACACATTTCACCCAAACGGCGATGGCCAACCGATGCCAACCAGACCAGCAAAGCTGGAACTGCCGAATTTGCATTGCCCTCACTCCTCAACCAAAAAAGATTGGCCATTTGTGCAGTTATCTTTTGGTCCAATAAAACACAATATTCCCCGAAATGGACACCAATTGTCAGCATTTTAAGGCAATCTCAATTAGTGAGGCAATCATTTGGCAGCAGTTCTGTTTTTTAGCTTCTTTGTTAAGTAAAAAGTTGCCATTTGTTTGGCAAACAAAAGTTGTCTTATTTTGTTTCCAAAGCAGTGATTGATCCGCTCAAATTGATTCTGCAGCCAGTCATCTGAGTTGAGCATTCATTAAAATTCAGCCTCCTCTCTTTTTCCGTCTGGCGTCATTATTTCCGTAGTGGGCCACCCGCACCACCGACTGGGCAGACTGTGTCTGACTGGGCCAATTGGTCATTCGATTATCTGCTATCGTTATCACTGTAAGGCCGCCAACTGTCATTGATTTGCCCCATTTGGATCTGCATCCAGTGCCAAACAGCCACACAGTCGCACACACACAGTTTGCTTCAACAACCGGCAATTCAACTACAATTTTGCGCCAGAATTTGGCTCACTCGCTCAGCCTCAAACTGTCTTCTGATGTTTGCGGCGTCATATTTACTTACACTGCAATCGTAATGGTAAATATTGTCATCAGATCGACTATCAATATCGTCTTCGCTTTCTCTCTCTTTCTCTTCTTTTTCAACACTAGCAGACTATCCACACTCCCACACTTACTTGTTCACAAAATCACTTCTTCTTTCAGTCTTGCCTGTCTTTCAAAAATAAAATTAAAAATTACTTTTTCTTCCTGCATCTGTACAACAAAATCTCCTCAATTGGTCGTTTTTAGCAGTTCGATTTGTTATTTTTTTCTTTCTTTTCTTTGGCTGCGGCTTTCCTTGAGCTGTGTGAGCGGGCAAACGGTTTGTTGCAGTTTAGCTAAAACTGAACGTTTGACAACGCTGGTTTGCAAAAAGAGATTTGTCTCAGCACCGTTTTTTTCTGCCCGCATCTTGCGACATTTGCTTTGCCTTTGCCCCTTCCCTTCTCCTTCCTTTCTTTTGCCTTTTGCCATTTCTTCCCTTAGTTCTTCTGAATGGTCAAAGTTCTGCCAGCGTGCTACTGGCCACACATTTGTCATATCTCGCCATCTATCTCACTGCCCTGCTCCACTCTCTGCCATTTACTACCACCACTACAGGCCGATAAACAAAAGACAAAGAAATTCAATTTTGAGCATTACCAAATTTGTCTTTTTCAAAAGACCTAACTGGACTACTTTGCTGCGCAGAAAAATGACGGACAAGGGCAAAGTTTAAAGGGAAATTATATTTAATATATTTTTTGTTAAACACATTGAAAGTTTTAAAATTGCAAAGTTGAAAAGTGTTTTAATCATTACAGAGAACTGGACAACAAACTAGCGTAAGCTTTTGAGCTGAATTGATCTAATTTTAAGTACATTTTCTTGTCGCCCAGTCACTATGGACCGTGTCCAATTACTGTAAACGCAAATTCTTAATAATAGTTAACCGTATTTTTTATTATAGCTTTTAAATGTGAGCAACTTTACTTAAACATTAGATATGCACGCTAACAAATACCTTTTAGAGTCATTGAAAATTTTTGAAAACAAGAAAATTGAATTTTGACAAAATTTTGTAGTAGTTTTCATCCTTATTTTTTACTGCCGCTGTTTTAACTTATATACTAGCAGGGCCAGCATAAACTCAGTTTATGCAGTGTACTCTTAAGCCAATGTATTTCTTAGATTCGGTTTTTAATTGATTGTAGTTTTTTACTTATTTCTGTTTTAAAAATGCAATTTTTATTAATTTTAAAACTTAAGTTATGTTTTCAATTCAAATTCGATTTGCAGTTAACAAACAAATTTAAAAATTAAATTAGCATAGAAAAACAAAATTAAAAACTGTTTGTAAAATCATAACACAGACAAAATTTTAAGCTGCAATTAAAAATCCTTTTATTTAAACAAAAATTTTGACTTTAGCGAATAAGGGTGTCAAACCGACCTACATCTAGACCTAAACATAAATCTACTTTAAACCTAGACTTAAACCTAATCAAACCTAGACCTAGACCTAGACCTAAATCTAAACCTAAATCTACCCTAAATCTAGATTTAAACCAAATCAAACCTAAACCTAGACCTAGACCTAGATCTAAACCTAAATCTGCCCTAAACCTAGACTTAAACCTAATCGAGCCTAGACCTAAACCTAGACTTAAACCTAATCAAACCTAAATCTAGACCTAGACCTAGACCTAGATCTAAACCTAAACCTAAACCTGAGCAAAGCTACTTGACCGGCGGTTCATTCTGACGTGATTTTGACACTGTCAACTCCCACCGCCTTGGGCCCGTGCACACTCTTTGCTCTCCTCACTCTCCCCCTGCTTTCCCCTGTTAGCCAATCACTGATGAGCATCCCCCCTCTGCCCGCAGGACTAAAATGCTGCCGTTCCCAAAAGCATTGTCATCAGTTAGCAACACAACTCTTACACCCCTTCCTCTCTACCGCTTTTTCCACTGTACTCCTTTTCCTCCCCTTCCGCTCTGCTTCGCCAGCAGAGTGGGGAGCATGCGCAGTAGCGCCTGTGACGAACGCACACGCGAAGCGAATTTTTTAATAACAGTAGGGGAAATTGCATTTTGGGTTGTCAACTTGGGGTAGTTGTGGTTTAGTGCAACGGAAAGCTGCACTTCGATGCCCTTCTGCCCCCAATTCACTTTGCCTTCACTCACTTTTTTTCCAGAGACATTTTGTAGTGAACCTTTTTAAAATCTTTTTAAATTTTTATCAACCACAGACAAACACGTTATCCAAGGAAATTTGCCTCTCATAAATTTTGGTGTTGGAATTTTAAATTTGCAACGCAAAAATGTTTACTAAATTAAAATTGATATCCCTACGCTGAGGCTGCTTTATACAATGCAAAATTTATGCCAAGTTTGAGAAAGTTTTTTTTTATTTTTTTGCCTCAAACAAAGCCGGGGAAATAAACTTAGTCATCTTAGTGTAGGGCGATGGGACCATTGAGACCACTGAAGTACTATTCACTATTCACAGTTTAAAGACAAGCTGAAAGAAGGGGAATAGGAAAAATAAGAGATTGTCATATTGCTGCACACTGATGAAGACGGATCACTTTTGAAAGAGGATGAAGAGGAAAAAAGGTTTTCTGGTCAATTGAGAGTGACTAGCGATTAAAGCGGAGAGAAGGAGCACTTTCTTCTGTCCATTTGATGCACTGCCACACCGTGAGCACAGCAGCCAAATTGTTTAGTGAAAACCCAGCGCACCCTGTGGCTTTTAGTTATCCACCACTTTGATGCACTTTTACACACTGCTCACTACTTCCCCGAATAGAGACATCTTCTAAACGGTGTCGCTTTTAATTTAAGCATAAAAAGCAGTTGTCTCTATCTTTTTCTTTTTACATCGCAAATGTACGTCTACTTCTGCGAATTGGTTCATTTTTCATCAGCATCTTCTTTTGTCTATTTTTCTGTCGTCGTCGTCGTCTTTGTCGTTGTAGACCTACCACTAAACCATTTGCACTAACAAATTATTGCATTACCAAGTATTAATCTCACTTATTGTGTTTGCTTCTGTTCTTTATCTTTCCACTAAACGACGCTGACACGTTTTCATGCGATCAGCTATTTATGAATTCATTTTTTTCTTTTGCAAAGAAAAAGTGGGGATAAGGAAATGGGAAGAAAAGGGGAAACAAAAGTAGATGGAAGATTGAAGAAGGAAAAAGAAGAAAGAAGAGAAAAGCTCTGGTAAATTAGCATTTCAATAAACTTGCGCACCAGTTTCCTTACACAGAAGAAGCCTCTTTTCTTCTGTTTCTGAATTTGTGAACATTGCAAATGAATGAATCGACGCATCAAGTAGTAAACAAAAGGAAGAAAAAGACTTGATCTAACTGACAGTTTTTTCTGTGCTGGTGATGAACCAGAAAACTCGCTACTGCACACGGTGCTGTACGATAACAATTTCAGACGCTCTCCGGCAATCGGCAGTCTCTTGTTTTGCAGTCCTGAGCGCTCAATGAGCTTCATCTCAATCACACAATGTTCACTCTCGCATTTTGTCTTTTTTTCCTTTCTTTTGGTGTTACTTCCTCTTCGGTTATTCAGTTTAGACAGTATCGTCTGTTGTCCACACCACCACCATCGTATACACTCACACTGACAGACCGACAGACAGTCAGACAGACAGGCAGATAGACGGAAAACAGGGACAAAAACAGTTCGGAGTCCAGTCCAGTCGAGAAAGAGAGCGCGAGCATGTGAGTGCGCCGACAAACAAAACGACTGATGAAAATAAATGAAGCTTTCACTGCTTGTCCACTGACGATTGCAATTTTCAGCACTGTCTTGCTGGTACGGTGCCACGCACAGCTTCCTCAGTCCAGTGGCCAACAGTGGATTGCACTGTTTGCGTGCAGCATCCTCACTGTACACTGTACTTGTGCCCAGTTCTTTGAGTAGACACAAACACACAACAAAATAGTGTTCATCGGCTGAAATGATTCCAGTCATGAGATTTGTCCCGGACGTTAAGGCATCGGTGCAAGTGGCCCGAGCAAAACACAACAAAAAACTTCTTGTTTTTGTGGCGCCAAAAAGGTCATCAAGGAACAGACAGGCCCACTAAGAGAATCAAAGTTTTCAACTAAGAAATCAAGCAAATGAATCATTTGCCGATGGTCACAAAAGGGGAAAAAAACTCTTACCGATTTTGCAGCAAAGAAGAAGGATACATTTTCCTATCAGTAAATTAGCAAACTCTACGTTTGTTTTGCTTTACTGACGGCAATTATTTTTTCCCACACCCATTCTACGTCCAAATTTAAAGAATAATGCTGTTCTTTGTTGTTGTCTTTGTCGTTGTTGTTTGTTTGCAAGAGAAGGACGCAGCTAATGAAGGAGGGAGCATCGTCCATTCAGCATTTAATTGAATGTTTTCCCAGTGCCTTTCATTGACTGTCGTGCAATCAGCTGAGCCATCGCCACCCTCTCCGATTGCCATTCATTCATTTGCTAAGACCAGGCAGACATGACCAAGAAAAGTGAAAAGAAAACGTAGAAGCAAAGTTCAGTCTCTTTTTTTTGAGTCCCAGTCGTCTGTCAGGCCGCTAATTGCTGGCACTCGTCTTTAACACACTCAGGCACACAGGCACATTTCAGACTGCCACTCATCACCAGAGTTTGGGTAATATTTATTTCCACTGACTCTCATTTCCCCCACAATTTGCCAAAAAGAGAGTTACTCCAGCTCCAGCTCAAGTCACAAGTCTTCCCTTTCCGTTTTCTTGCGATATGACCTAATTTGGCTTCAAATGACTCACGATCTTGCAGCCCGGTCCGGAGCACTCTCCTCACCGACTTGTCCGCGCTGACTGCTAATTCACTTGCAGTGGGGGCACGACACATCAAGCAGCAGCAATCGTTTTCTTTCCTCTCCCATATTTTCCTTCCTCCTCCATCAGCATCTTTATTGACGCCGGTTAGCCAATTCTCATTTCCAGCTGACATTCAAGTTGACTGGTGTGCAATTATGACTACTTCAACTGCTGCTCAACGCTCTCTGTCAGAGCTCGCTGTACCAGTGCCAAAACTATGTGCAGTTTTTTGTGCTTTCACACTGCCTAGTTTTTTGCTGAAACTTTGCTTGCTTTCTTTTCTCGTGCATTAGTTCACTAGTACCTCAGCTCACTGTGTGTGTTTCCTAGTAAAGCAAACCATTTTTCTTTTACAAAATAAACAATCTAAAAGCGATATTCTTGGTACAAAAAAATAAAAATATTTTTTTAATAGAGATCCTGAAATAATACACAACTGATTGCTTTTTCTCACAATGGTTTAGCATGTGTACTCTAAACTCTTTCTTATTGCTACTTTGAATCATTAAATAATCATTAAATTTAGTTTCAAGGCCACAACGAGCAGTTAGTGTATGCAAGTTTTATTCATAGTAGCAAAAAACTGTTGTTGAAGTGAAATCTTCTAAAAAGCGCAGTAATAAACGTAAAATTAATTTTAGTCATTTTTCTTTCTGCACCCAAAAAGGAGAATCTTTTCTGCTGGTACCACATTTACAAATCGATAATTAAGCAAACATCAGACGGCAGCAGCAAAAAAAGTGGCAGACAATGGCAGCCTGGTAATTGTGCACCGTCGAAACCAGTCACTGTCAGTTGGCATATTTCAACGGGGCGGCACCACTTTATCAATCAGCATGTCGTCCTGCATTTGTTTCTAGCATTCACTATTGCACTTGCCCCTACCACTCCCAATTGGCCGCATCTTCAATGATGCTGCTGCTGTGATTGCGACCATGCGTAAAAGCAACGACCACCAGAGCAAGTAGGTTAGTTAGTCAGTTAGTTGCATTTAAAGGCCAACCAGCAGAAAATGATCTTAGACGCATTCTACTCGGCCCTCACTTTACTGTCGGCCCAACACAAATGTTCATTGTCACTGTGTGTGAATGTAAAGTTTGTCTTTTTCATTCCTAACATCTAATGAATGAAATGTCGCTGCATTGTCTGTTTTGGTGCCCGGGCATTCATTACTCCTCTTTTTCCCTTCCCCCTTTGCATTGAGACGACAGTAATTATGCGAGCAATAAGTGCCAATTTAATGTCTTTACTATTAATCATACATTTGTATGGTGGTGCTCGCTGGCGCAACGCAGCGCAGATTTTCACTTTTATTTCAACCAAACGGGCAACTTTCGGTTCAGTGCGGGACAGAGCAGAACAGATCACTGAGCAGCGAATTGATTGCAAATGGATGGTGCAGTCATTACATTTCTGACTCCGTCTGGTTGTGTGTGTGTTTGGTTTCCAATCGCCTAATGACTGCGACTCAATATGATAATGCGTGTCGATGTAATTGGAGATTGAGCTGCATTTGTGCTCACTCTGCTGCAAATGGACGGCTATTGAAAGGTCTGCAGTAATAAACTGAACTGTTAAATGATCGTGAAATGATGAAGTGTAAATAAGTGTATTTCGCTCTGTGTGGACAACATTTAAGCAGTGCGGACAACAACAGTGATGGCGAGTACCAACAAAGATAATAGCGAGAATGAAAAAAAGAAAAGATGAGAGACGGAAAGCAATGTACATTTTCATTATCAGCGCAATGTTGTGTGCCCTGTCGTTTGTTACTGGTTTTAATTTAGTTTTTTCATTATTTTTTGTCACTAGTGCTGATAGCCACACATGTTAAAAGAAAAACTTTTAAGTGGATTATTAAAAAATTATTCAGGGCAGAACGAATTATAAAGCCGGCCGCTTGACGCTAAATAAGCTAAAGAAACTAATAAAAAGCAGGGTCGTTTTTATTTTTCAAACTTTTGTGCTTTGTTTTTTGGCGCTTTTAGTATTTTTTTTATTTTTTCTAGTTCAATAAAACAATATTTTACATGACTAGAATTTTAAAGTTTCTGATGTTATTTTTAAAAAGCCTTCAAATAGCCGTGTGCGTGTGTGCACCCTGACATGAGAAGGCTGCTACAGAGTCCAAAAAGTCGGCAAAAAAGAAAGAACTCGATACACTATTTCTTTTCAACGAGCTGGTCACCACTTTAAATTGGCCTTTTCCTTTGCGATTAGCTAAAAAAGAACAAAAATAAGTCTCAACGAAAGCGTACACTTTCCTCTTACACTCACTTTTCCGCTTTTTGGACATTTAGTGACAATAAAACTTATGAACATGTCTTTATACTTTGTCTGTGCCTGCTTGACACATGCACTGAGTGAAGAAATCTAAAAACAAAGGCAAGTTTAGACAGACTAAAACAAAGTCTTGTGGGACATTATGTCTCTACTTAAATGAATTCAAGTGGACTTTACTGGTGGTAGTGACCAGAGGTTTTACTAGTCCTAGTGTAGTAGTAGTGTTGCAAACACTCACCGAGATAAGTGCTGGCGCCGGTGAGGATGAAGAGAGCTTTCAGGGCGTCCAACATGGCATGCACAGTGACCATTTGGACGGACAGTAGCAGGGTGAGCATTAGCAGTGATTGCAAGGGACGACGGCGGGAGTGTCCTGAGGGCGACCATTTTCGGCTCTGAGGATGAGGCTGAGGGTGCAAAGACCTTGTTCTCACACTGCTCTCTTCACAGGTGACGTTCTGATGGACAGAATGGCTTGACGATGCTGGTGGCACTGATGAGGGCAGATTTGAGGTGGATTTGGAATGAAGAGGAGGAGAAGGAAGGTGAGGTGGATGAAGGTGCGCTGACGAGCAGTGCTTTGGCTGCTGACAGTTGGCTGATGTTGATGATGAAGATGAAGGTAGTGGGTGATGAGCCCTGACAGCAGTGCCTGTCGTGAGGGTCACTGCTTGATGCCCCATAACAGACGGCATCAGAAGGGGATTGTAGCACTGTTTGCTGTTGTGCTCACTTTCACTGACTGGCAGGCACTGCCGCTGATGGATTGCCCTTCTTCTCATTGTGGGCATCTCCGTCAGACAGCTGTCATCTTTGCTGATGATGACAGTGGCATCTGTGGCAAAGGTGAGTTTGCGTTTTTTAGTTGACTTTAATTTCATTTTTTGCCTCAGAACAACTACTAAAAAAGGTGAGGTGATAAAAAATAATACAACAATAGACGTCACAAAATTAACTTTTTTTTTGTAAAAACACAAAAAACACAAAACACGAGACTAATGTAATTTTGCTTATGTTGATGGTTGCAAATTGAAGCAATGGTAAAAAGGAAGCAAAAATATTTTTTTGCAGGAAAAAACAGTAGTAATCAACAAACAAAAAGTGAAAAGAAATTAACAGGAAACTCTTGCATCATCAACATATTTTGATTTACACATTTTGATGTTTTTGAGCCTGCAAATAAATTTAAAATAAAAATGCAAATTATTATAATTCTGACAATTTTTAGTTTTTAAAAATGATAATTTTTTTACACACTTTGATTCTATTTTTAAACATTATAATTGGCTAATAAAAACGGCAACAGACTGTAACTTTTTCAAATAGTTTACTTTTGGTAGTTTTCTAAATCATAACACAATTTTGATATTGTGGTTTTATTTAAGAAATTAAGTGGCATTGCTAGCACATTTTCACATATAAAAATCATTCGAATTTAAATGTAAGCATTTTTAATAGTTTTCAACACTCAATTGATGTTTTTAATAGATTTGCTTAATTTCTTTGTAAAGAATTGTAGTTTTATTCTCTTTTTGACAAAGCTGAATATTATCCGCAGCCATTAATATAGATTTGATTGGTGGTGGCGATGGCGGTGGTCGACAGCAAAACTAGTGTGCGGTTCTTAAAAAAATAAAAAAGAGAAAAACAGTAACTCACTAAAGGAGAAAGAAGAAAGACAAAAGAAGAATGCAAAGAAAGCAAAGCCAAATAAATCGCTTAGAACCCGGCAACGGCGAATTAGTCAAACAACTGCTAGACACTGGTAGTGGCTGGTGCCTGGGCGCACAAATAAATACATAAATGGCAAGTGAATTTATTAATTATGAATTCGCTTTCGCCGTTTTTTGACTTGCATTAGGGACTGTTTTTTTCACTATTTTTGCCAGCTTTTTACCCGTTGTACAGTTCACTACTATGTTAGCTTCATAGTGTGTGTGTGTACATGTTTGCATCCATGCTTCAACTAGCAAATTAATTAGCCAGTGATTGGGCAATTTGTTGTGCGTGTGCTCAATGAGCTGCTGCCGATAAGCAGACCAGGGTAAATTAAGCACAACGCTCAACATCAAAAAGGCAGATGAAAGCCTCTTCTTCTGCTATTTGTTGGCTTTATCGTCCTCGTCTCAGCCGCCGTTGCTGCCGCATCACTACTAAAACTTTGCTGCACACAAACACTGCTGCTGATGCTGATGCTGTTAAAACTGTAAATTGTAAATTATGACCGTGTCTCAATTTTACAATGTTTCGCTGGTGTGCTGCTATCTTTCTTCTCACATTTTTTTGTTGCTCTATTGTACAACATTTTCACTGTTAAATCCTTGGAGAGTTAACTACCACTACAAACCTCTCAATGTCGAAGAGGGGCCATCTTGGTGCCGTCAAAAAAGTGACTCGACAAGAAGAAGAAATATCTTTTGCCTGCTCTTTTTTACCGTTCGCACTTTTCTTTTTTGCCCACAACATAAACTTTTTTTTCGTTTTTGTGCCACTTTGCAAAAAACTGCTTTCTCCTTTTCTAAAATCGGTTTAAAGCAATATCAATAATTGAGTACAAGCACGACTCGACGGCGGCGGCGGCAGCGGCAAATTAGCTGCAAACTCTCAATTTTCTTAGCAGCTTTTTACCGTCTACTCAATAGACTGTACTATTATATAATTAATTTATTAGAATTGACGTTCAGAGAGTGTAGTGTGGTGGTGGTGGCGGTGGTGTACTTGTTAGGTTAATATAAATGACAGCCTGCAAAAAATGAACATTCAATGCTCAGCTAAAAATGAGAGTAAAAGCACACAGAGAACGATGGGTCAGCAAGTGCACTCTAAGATCATCGTTTTTGCGCAAAATCACATTCTTGAAATTCTCCTCTGGCCACTTCAACTCCCTATTAATAACTTCTAATCTTAAATGAGAGAGATGGATGAAGTGAACATCAGTGAACGTCAGACGGACTTGGGCGGTTGAGGGCCAAACAAGTCAGAGAGACACAGTCGCACGCTAGTTCACTCACTCACTCACTCATTTGGACTAGTTGGTCAGTGGCAGAAAAGAGAGACAATGATTAGATTACTTAATAAATCATACCGTTAGAACAATGAAGAGGAGAAAAGCAGGCATTTGTGAAACACCGTCCTTGGCAGCCAGCCACTCACACGGCAACATCCATCAGATTTGAGCCCTTCTCTAGAGTGAGGTTGAGAAAGGGCTTAAATCTGCTGGTAATGCTACCAGAACGGATACTCTCATAAATTGTCAGATTAGATTGTAGATTGAAGATAAAGGCAGATTAGTGGTGGTGATGCATTAGCTCCTAGTGCTGCTGCGGATGATGATGATGGCAGAATTGTCCTTTGTCTTGATTTCAAAGTCACCAGCAAGTCTGTCTGACAAGTTTTTTGTTTTTGTTGCTGGGAACTGAATTCACATTCTCAGACACACAATTGCGGCCGACCTTCTGACGTTTTGGTATGTGACAGCTGTAATGTCTGCTAAGTGGTACTTGTCCTGTCTGTTGTTGTTGTTTTTTGTTGCTCATTGTTTTTTCTAGTTTACTATTTTCAATTGTGTACAGTTTGAACTTACTCAAAAAAAGTAACTTAATTTAGATGAAATAATTTAAAGTGACACATCAGTTGTGAGGTCAGTTGAGCTGGGAAGACAAAAAGGAGGAGGCGGAAAAAGGAGGATAAAAACCCAGTCGATTGGTCACTGAAAAAAACAGAGAGACGTCTCTTGATGTCTAGACGGGGCCTCACTGAAGTGCTGCACTGATGATAAATGAAGTGGCGTGTGCAGTGCAGTGTGTGTGCAGTGGGCGGACAGTGTGAAGTGTCATCGAGTGTGTGCTGGTGCAGTGCACTGTCACCGGGCACTGCAAACACAAACACACGAGCACAGCACACAAACACAGTCAATTTAGTTGAGAGCAGTTAGCAATGGTAGTAGTAGAGAGCACAGGACCAGTGATTGAGCTTGACAAATTGGGTCTCCGGTTACTTACAGTGTGCAGTGCACTTGCTTGCTGCGACTGCTGCCATCGACACACAATGTTGAGCAGTGGAGGCAAGGGAGAGATAAGAAGAGGCCAATCAGTAGAGGCCACAGAAGAAAACACAAGACAAGACACAGACAGACAAACACAATCGCAAAGAGCGAAGAACACAGATTCAGCTAAGTACTGCTTGTCCTCTGAGGAGATGCCGGACCGGACCAGACAACAAGACAAACAGACAAAACACAGGGAAAATGTTAACACTTGCAAATGTGATCAGTGCATTAGTCGGCAAATTTTTCCGGCTAAAATGTTGAGGGTAAAATCGGTTTTTTCTGGTTAGCAACCGTCAATGTCGATGACGACGACGGCGATGTGCGATTCGCGCGCTTTGCAAAGATTTGATTTCGATTACTCTGTGGTTGGCTCGAATGGCAGAATGGCAGACCACTGAGAAGGAGAGAGAAAGGCATCACTTCACCGCCGAGCGAATGTCTACTGCAGGGCAGCACTACTGCAAAACACTGGTCTGCACTGTCTGGCGTCTTCTCCTCTTACGATGATGATCAAGTCTGAAAAGGCAGCAGCAGACAGCGAAAGGGATCTCAAAAGCGAGAGAGGAAACCAGACTAGACTGCCACTTTCTCTCCCGGCCTAAAACAGGGGTAGAAGCTTGCTGAGAAGGTAAACCCTGGCCGTTTCTATATAACTGCAGTAGGATCACACTTTAACTACCCCAGCACTTTCTATCCATTTTCCCCATTCACTTCCTCCTGTTTCAGTTTCTTACTTTTTCCTTCCCACTCTTTGTCTCTGACTTTGCCTGCCTAAATTTGGCTACTTTTTTATTGCCTTCTTAATTCTTTTATTTCACCCTACACCGGAAAAATAATCACACTTCCTTGCCGTTTTGATTTGGAAGAATGCGTTCAATAGGCGGCACAATAAACCGGGAAATAAAAAAATTTGATTTTTTATTCTACTTTTTATTCAATCCAAAAAGCGTACCTTTTGTTGAATACATTTTGTTTTGGACTACATTACTGGGGCTATTAAAAACACTATTTTTATTTTAGTTATTCAGCTTGAAACTTCACTGAAAATTAGGTTGAGTTTACTACCTCTGTTTAGATCGGCATAGACAAATTTAACTGGACAACTTTACTAGAAGTGCTGCTTTGCTGAGAAAACTCATATATTTTTTGTTGTTGCATTTTCGATTTATTAAAATAAATATTTAATGGCCGCTCTAGTGGCAGTTACTGAGGAATTTATGTATCCATCGCTTTATCTGCCATTTCGAGTGATCCTGCCTGAATAATTGATGGGTAAATGTAAAATTGACTATGCTCAATGTCTTCCTGATCGTTTTGCACTGGGCACTGGGCACTGAGCACTGCGTTTGTGACCATCCAACACCATAAAATACTTGCTAATTCTGCGAAAATGTAACAGAAGCAGATGATGGGGACTTTGAATGAGGGTCAGCGACGGCCATACTTGCACCGTAATGTGCAATATTGCTCAATGTCACTTTAAAGGCCCCTCTTCAAATGGCAACGTCGTTTGACGTGATTGCTGCTGGCTCATTAAAAATGGACAGATGACTGAGGCAAGCTGGACACACAACGCGCACAAATCAAGCAAAGTGTTACTGTGTGTAGAATTTAAATACTTCTTCTTGTTTGCGTTTTTGCCTTTGCCTTCTTCTTCAGTTGTTCCTCACAGTTCTAACAATTGGAAGGAACCCTTGTTCACCGAGCAAGTCACTGCAAACTTAATGCCGAGGCTTTCAGTCCATGACGCCGAATATTGGCTCGCTGCTGTGCACAACCATTTTTTCTGTCTGACTTGATTTGCTGCGATTTATTTTCTCCCTTTTCTTTGTTGCAGGCTGCTGCTGCAGTTATAATCAGGCAGCAGCAACAGCAGCGGCAGCAGTGGGCACAATATAAATAAATTATGAAATATTGCTGATTGTTTACACTGATTAAATTTTACTTTTCTCTATCGCAGCTAAATGCTCCTTGCGCTGCTGCACAAGTTAGCTGTTGTTGTTGCTGCTGCTATCATTTAGCGAGGGTGTACACTACTGTGATGCTTCTTCTCTTCCCGCTACCTCCTCGCAATCGGACCGTAAAACCAAAAGGCTCACTCGGTTCAGAGTAGCGAGAAAAAAGTGAACACAGTCCAACAGCAGTGAAGCTGCCCAGTCTGTGTGTGTGAGCCAGGGCAGTTTGACTATTGATTCGGTATTTGGTTACTCCCCGCTTCTCGGGATGCTTGCCGGATTTGCTTGGTCTGTCGCTGCTGCTGCCCATCTCTACTCTTTGCACTCGCTTCGTCGGACAATCGGAAGTTGCATTTACACACACACACACACGCACGCATGCTGCAATCTGAGAGACAGGCAAACACACAAGATTATAACCAAATTTTGGTAAAACCAAACAAAAAGTCACCTAAAGGGTGCCTGGAAATGGTCAGCACAACTGTCCATCAAAACCTAAATACTGATACAAAGTTTTCTGCCGTTGAGCGCCCTGTAGAAAACTGCACGCAGCCCAAGTGAACGCTGCCGTTTTTTTAGCAAATGTTTCATTTCAATTTATCACCATCTTCTGACAATCGTTTTGCGTTTGGTGTGTTTTTTGCTGTTGTGCATGTTATTTTCTTTCTATTCATCCGTTCTTTATTTCTATTTGGTTGTGTATTTAGTCAGATTGATTTTTTCCATTACCAGGCACTATTGTTTTTTATCCACACCAAAACACCCAAAGACCAAACCACTGCGACTGCTGTCATGTCGTTCATTTCCTCGCAATCTGATCCACTGGACCGCTTTCCTGTCGGCTGTTCTTTCATTGGCCGACATCAACGATGACTTCACACATTATTTGCATGTACAAAATACAGTAGTGTCCGACAGTAATTATTGGCTTGCTTACAAGCAGCACACCAGCGGAAAGGCTTGCACGCCAAATGAATCTCGCTTGAAGTCGCTATTGAGTCAAACGCGGTAGGCGCGAGCCTTTTCGATTACAACGACACTATCACGATGTACCATATTTTAAGCTCCATTTCAAATTAAATATTTAGTGCACACTCATTTATTTGTTAAAATTTTTAATTTATTTTTGACTGGATACAAGAATGAGTTGTTACACTGTTTTTTGTCTTTGTTTTATCAAATAAATGGGTGTCATGGTTGCAGAATGGAAGTAAATAATATAAAATAGTTAATTAAAATGCATTTAATTATTTGGTGTTTTTATTAAATAATTGCAATTTGTTGTCCCAATTGCTCAAAAAAAATTTGGTGATACCGTTTTTTATTGTCAAAGGCTTTAACTGAAAAGCATAGTGCTTCTTAGAAACAAACCAATTATTTTATTTGTAACTTTTATCAGTTAATTATTAACGATAAGCCGAATATCTAATTTAAATTGTTGTCTGCATTTGTTTCATATTTTTCTTAAGTCTTGTTTTCGGATTCTAAATCACTAATAATAATAAGTAAAGTATACTTTTAACAAGAGTACTCTGCTTGAAAGCAAAACAAAACTTTAATTGAGTTAATGATAAAAAAGTTGAGGATAACCAAAACCAAAAAACAAAAAGTTTGCCACCCAACTAGTGCTAACTAACTTTTTAGGAGGGCACATAATATACAAAGACTACTAAAAACGTGATAAGTTGGCAGGAAAGTAATATTTGCATCATTGTTGGGTGACGATGCTGAAGGAGGCCCAAATATAAAGCACTGCAGTAAAGTAAAGTTCTGCAGTAAAGTGAAAGGCAGCTGAAAGTGCACTGTTCTGGCGAGCTGTCCAATTTGAATCAAAGTCAGCGGAGCGTTCAATTAAGATTTTGTACGAGCCGCTGCGCTGACCGGGTACTTACTTACCACTGTTGCCACCACTGATGCCAGGCACAAGGCACAAAGTAGCACCCGGAGCACCACCTATTAAAGGCACTGTCGCAGCAGCAGCAACAGCAGCAGCAGCACTGTGCACAATATCAATTGACTAACTTACGCTGTCTGCTGTATATTACTACTTTTAATAATCTTTCTCCTTTATAAATATTCATTTTCTTCTTATAGCAGTTTTCCAAGTATTTTTTGTATACTGCTAGTTTTTTTGTTTTGTCCCATTTTTAGCTTTTTTGCTAGTTGGCCGCCAATTTTGGCGGGATTTAAATTGAAAAGTTTCCGACTAGTCGTCGAGACTGTCATTTAAATAGCAGTGCCTACTGAGTGACAGCAAAATGTTGGTGATATTGCCAAATCGGCGTTTTTTGTCGACTCTTGAGACTTACTCGCACTTTGACAAATTTATTTGCCCGTTTTGTTTCTTTTAATATTAAAATGTTTGCGTCAAAATTCTGTTTTCCCGCAATCGATAACACTTCTAATGCTAACAATATAAAAACTTTTATACTGTTTTAGTCTATAAAAATATATTTTTCACCATTTAATTAAAATTAAGTTTAACTTTTATGACATTTAAAACATTTTAATTAGCCGTGTGTTTTTTTGTTTTTTGGAAATGAACTTTTTTTATTTTCATTGTCTTAATTGGCCCGCATCGTCACAGTTAAAATTCTTTTTGTGCAACATAGTGCCCGACAACTAATCAAACCAATGATTATGTATTATTATGATAATGATTATTGAGAGTAATAAAAAAGTGTGTTTCCAATAACACTGAATGGTGCTAGCTTGATAAGCCACAAAAACGTTGATGTTTATTTGAAAGTGAACGCTTTGGTGTGTCGACGCAGCAAAACAAAGCCTCCAGTGCCGCCTCCCTCTCTACGTGTCGTCCGGGTCTGCTCAGTTGAGATGCTTTTCCTGTCGACCCAGTCCTGCAAGCAGATATAATCCTCTAATTAGCAAATTGTAATTTCTTTAACATTGCACCAGTAGTCGTCTCCGCCACTGCCCCTGCTGATGCCAGGCTGGCTTCTATTTTCTCTTTTTCCTCTTTCTCTTTCTCTCTCTCCACTCTTTTGTCTTCTTCTCCTCATCATTCCTTGATATAATATCCATCGGCAAGCTTAATCATATAATGCATTACATTATCTTAGAATCGATTTTATAGCATTACGATAGATAATCGATTGAGGGCAAAGAAGAGGAGAAAGAGAAAGAGGAAAAGGAATATTGCAAGCGCGGCGAGCGACTTGCCTTGCAATGATTGATCGGATGCAGCAGCAGCACTAGAGCTCGTGCTCGTGCCTCTTTTCTCTTTCTTATTTTCCTACTCCTCCTTCTCTTCTTCCTCCTCTTCCTTTCCGATTACAAACCACAGAGTAGTACAAAAATTAGTGCATCTTTATTTACAAAGTTGAGCGGTACTTTAATATTTTACATGCAAAACATCAACGACAACGACAACAATAATAATAGTAGAGCAGTCGCGACGATATACTTTGTTTAGACTGAAGAAGGCAAAATATGTCAGATCAAAAATCGTTCTCAGATCGATCAAACGCACTTGTGCAAGAGGGAAAATCGCAACTTAATTTAAGTCGTATTTTAAAATATTTATTATCATTCACTTTCAGGAAACGGCGTGGACTTAGGATATTACTAAAAAAGTATATTTAAAAAAGTAAAATAAAGCTTTTTTGTGAACGATATGTAAATAAAAAATTTCTTTTATTGAACTGTTAATCTTGAAATGTCAACCATTGGAGTGTTGTGGCAAAACGAACAAATTGCAAAGTAACAAAAGTATCACCCTGTTGTTGTTTTCAAGCAAAAAGGTTAAGCCGTATTAATAAAAGAAAAAAGAACTAGAATGCTTGTTCCCTTTCATCATCCCGTTCCACTTGCTGTTTTCCTCTGAATTGGCCATTGAATGGACGCATTACAGCATTACTGCACAGAGAATCAATATTGATTTATACTGTAGCAAAAGAGGAAATCTTCCTCTGTTCATTGTGTATTGAATTGAGGATATGTGCCTATTTGATGGAAAGTTGATGATAAAGAACACATTCGACTGGTACATTCTTCTTTTTACTCATCACTTGAGGCGGTGTTTTGTGTGCTACTACATTTCACGGTAATTTTTTTTCATTCTTTTCACCAGTCAATGTTGAAGGGATAGTAATGAGGCAATCTATTAAACGCCGATGACAGGCACACTGAACAACTGTACTTCAGGTGCGACATTTGCATAATTATCCGACATCAACCAGTAAAAACTTTTAAAACTTATTGTTCTTTTTTGTATGTAAAACTATTTTAGCAGTTTTTAAACTTTGCATGAACTAGCGATAATTACTTGGTATTAGTGTGAATTTTTATTCTTTTCTTTATTTTAAGTGCAAAGCTATTGATCGGTGTTTGGAAAGCATTAAACTAGATAATTTTCATTGGTCTCCTCCCTTGAATAACAATGAAATGTACATTATAAAATTTTGTACAAACTAAAATTGTACACACAAATGTTAAACAGTAAAGTTTTTTGTTATAAAACTAAGATTAACATGAAATTTTTTCTAATGAATTATTGACAGTTTATCATTTTTTTATTTTTTATTTAATTAGCAAAAACTTTTAAAAAACAAAATGTTACAGCGTAAAATTGTCGATTGATCAGTTTGTAATGATTTGCAAAACATGGTTTCACTGGGCAAACTTTTCAAATCTTTTCTGAGTGATCACTTTTAGCTATTGTAAGCAAATGAAAACAACTGCCCATCGTTTCTCTTAGCACTTTTGTGATCCATTTATGTTATCCTTTCTAATTATTATTTGTACTGTGTCCACTTGGCCGTCAAACAAACAGAGCAGACTATTTGACAAACACTCATAGAGAACCAATCAAGAAAGGCTTACTTCAATGTGTTTTCACTGCAATGTTTTTCAAACTTTCAAAAAAAATACTGCAGCGTGTTCTAGTAAAGTTTACTAAAATAAAAAATATGGGTTAAAATCTAGACTGCGCTAAATTGATAAAAACTGTAATGAGTCAAGGTAAACAAAATTAAAAAATAAATAATACCGATAATCAATTATTTTTGACTTACCTTTGAGAAAACAGCTGTGTGAGGTGAAACAGAACATGCACATTTAGCCGCTGGTAGTGCAATAAATAAAAAAAGTTAATGACTTTAGAAGGCATAAATTACATTTTTGCAACATAAACTTTTTTGTTGTTTATTTTTTAGGTTGAAAAGTTCATTAATAGTTGCATGAGCATACTCTGTCGCTGTTACTGCAATGTCCCTAGTGCCTAATTGAGTTTTTACTGTGGCAACAAAATTTAACACTGTTGTTCATTCACTTGCTTTTTGAAAAGGTCAACTACACTAATAAACAAAAACCAAGGTTAATTGAGTGCAAGCAATCATTATCACAATTTAAACTGGTTTTTTGTGAATCAAATTAAAACTGTTATGTTTGTATTACACAGAAAAAAACTATTGTTTGGTCAAAAACACTACTTCTTGCTCTTGAAATACTGCACAATAGCTGAGGTTCATTTCATCATGACTAGTTTAAGTAAAGCCCTAGCCACTTGCAAACAAGTCAATAGTTTTGCATTGCATTGGACATCGCTACTGCAGCAGTCATTCAGCAATGGCTTAGTTTGTGTGACAGTGAGGCTGTTGTTTTGCCAAATGCCAGTCAAATGATGATGGCACTCATAAGCGTAATTTGGCCCATTTGCCTTCCGATTACCAGTCAAGCTACAGCGACTAAGGAAGCAGTTTTCTTATACCATTTGAATACGAGCTAGTGAGGGAAAGTTTGAGAAACTAGATGCAATTGAAGCACTCACTAAACTTACTACAATTCGCTTGAGACGCCGATAAATAGGCTAGTACGCCAAGTTATGAAACAAATGATAAATTTTTTGCATGTTTTTCTTTTTGTAAATCGTTGTTTGTAAACTTCCTTAAAGTTTTGAAAATTTAATCCAATTCAATTTAAAACAAATGCATTGCGTTTTACATAATTTAATTTAAAACGTCAACTTAGCTTGCAAAGTTTTTAAATTTAAATGAATTTTTTTTGTGTGCACTCACTTGATTTTTAAAATTGTTTGCACATTAAGAGAAACATACAAAAATACCCGCCAAATCACAGGGTATCTAAAATTTGGTCTCCATCAGCACACGCCGGGCAATAATTCAGCCCTGATAAATAACAATGAACTTTAAAAAACAAAAACAAAAAAAGAACACGGCCAAATTCAATGAATATTTTTGCACTGAATATAATATTGGCCACGGACAGAGGCACTGAATGAGCAGCAACATCAGCAGCTCCACATTTGCCCATTTTCGCCTGACAAAGTTTTTTCTGGTGGGAAGTGTGTGTGTGTGTTTGGGTGCAATGGTGTGATGGTGTGTTGCTGTTTTGTGTGTCTGGTTTTGTCAGCCCCCTCTGCAGTGCACTTGCCGGCACATCACGGCAATCATCATCATTATCACCGGCAAGCAGGCCAATTGCCGCGCCGAGCATACTTTCACCAGTGTCTACCAGTTGTTGACTTGCGCCCACACACACCCAGACACACACAGACAAACAGAGTCTGTGGCACTCGCTGTCTGAGCGCAAATTATTTTAAATGGCATCTACATGTTTTTTCACTTCTTACTTTGTTGCCTCTTCCCCTCCCTAACCTTGTACGGTCATTTGCATACTGCACTGTGTTTTCCCCTCATTCTTTTTCTTTTTGACCAACTAGGCAGTACACAAATGAGGCTAATTTTAGATAATCACCACTGGTGAACAATAATTTAGAGCAAACAATCAAAAAGAGATACATTTAAAAATTCTTTCAGTTTTTCTTTTCTGGAATGTTTCTCTTGCCACAAAACGCCCTCAATTAAACAAACCGGCCGCGCATAGTGTCGCCCCAATAGTGACGTCTTTGCTTTGAAAACGATTAAATTATTTATGCAGCGTTTAAAAAACATTAAAATTAACTCTCTGTGAACAAAACATTAACTGGAAAATAATTTATAAATTGCAGTTAGCTCAATAATTTTTTACAAATAAATGACTTTTTACCAAAAAAATAGCAAAAATGCTAAAGATAAAGGCTGTTTCCTTATTCAGTGACTGAATATTTTAGAATTGACTTAATTTTAATTCAATAAATGAATTAAAATTAAAATATGAAAACATTGCTGAATGTAGCATAAATGTTCAACGCTTAAATTCATATGTACAGCTCTTTGTCAAACTAATTTTACTAAATTATCATTTAGTTTTTTATTGTTAACACAAATTGTTTCAATTAAACTGTCTGTTTTTAAAAAAATACTTAATGTGCAAGTTTTTTGACTGACACCTCTAATTTAAATTTGTAGGATTTTAGTATGCATTTATTTTATATTTTTAATAAATTAGTATTTTTTGTAAATGATTATTTAATGTCCTTTTGCTTACACTACGTGACCTAATTTTTATTAACCATGCCAAATTGTTTTTAAAACTTACAAATATTTAAAAAATTTTAGTTAAATCTTTTTAGTTAAGCAATATATTAAAAATAAAACCTTGGTTACTTGTCTTGTTTTAACAATTAAAATTTAAAAAAATTTACATTTTATAAAAACAAAACTGCAAAATTTTTTTGGAAAAATGTTAAATATTTTTATCAAAATAATTTTTTAAATTCTGGGCATTATTGAATAAATCAAAAGACATAACCTTTAAAAAAAGCTTACAAATCAAATGATCACGAGACCGATAACAAATTGCTAAACAGTACCGATGCCAAGATTCAACTTTAATGTAATCAGAATTTGTTTAGCACTGCTCAACTAATAGAAATACAATAGCTCATTTTAGGCTAACTGACTGCAGTAGTTCACGTGGCTCAACTTTGAGCCATTCTCCAAAAACTACCGGACTAGACAAACCCAATATTCAGAAGCAAAGAACATGTGCTGCCTTTTTACTCAATAGGACCTAGACACTAACGATTTCTTAGAAAAATGCAAAGGAAATTAATAATACTGGCAAACAAAGAAAAGCGAAGTGTTCTTGCACACAAACGAATAAATCTCAAGCACAAAAAAATGAACGCAAGTAAAAAGTATCTTTACGAGCAAATGATGAATTGCTGTCAAGATTAGCCAGAATAAAGTTGCTGCATCTCCCTTGCTTTCTTATTATTCTCTTGCTTTTATCGCATTTTCTGGGCAACTGTATGTGTATGTGCGTGTGTGTTTGTCCTTGTTGTTGTTAGTTTTCCTCAAAAGCATGAATGCTTTTGAAGAGGAAACTGATAAATGAGAAGTAGAGTAAAGTGAAGGCAACCGATGACGGTGATAATCTATCTTGACGCCACAAGAAAAATCACAAATGATTTTGAGATCAAAAAGCTTCTAAAAAGAGAGGAATCAGTTTGGACGAGTTTTCAGCAGTGATAACTGCTCCCTGGATAGATCGTCGAAAAACAGGGCGCAAATATGTGCAGTGAAGTTGCCGGAAAGTGTTCAGTGCATCAATGCGAGCAAGTGCAAGCAAACTCACCAAATTCTTTTTCGCGGTGGAGCTGATGCTAATTCAGAACAATTTTCTTGTTTTATCTGATCATTGAACTCTTTGATAAAGACAACAACCCCTTGCAACTCCAGTCAATGTCAATATTGGCAAAATACCCACATCTTTTGGCGGTGTTTGCTTTGCCGCACGCATTGTCTGTCTGCTCTCTGTGCTGCCAAATGGTGGTTAGCCAATTTGAATTTGCACTAATCTTCCTAATCTCACCTGTGTTTGCTCGGCGCTCCTACCACTTCCAGCAGACACACTTTCCCACGACCGTCTCTGTATGTTCCTCTTACACAAACCCTATCAGCAGCCGCTGATGATGATGATGGTCTGTCTTTCTCTCTCACTCGCTCATATTCGTTCACTCCTCTCTCTTCATTTCCATTTGTCTGTCTGGCAGCGATAAAAGAGCGGCCACTGCTTGAGTAAGCAAGGCAAATAGCGCAGCACTTCGCATAACTCAACCGTCGACAGATATTCGAGAGAGAGAGAGAGAGAGAGAGAGAGAGAGAGAGAGAGAGAGAGAGAGAG
>JAALOO010000191.1_pt1 | contig 54244 bp, 45 predicted proteins | sample 7257641 | NCBI WGS metagenome assembly JAALOO01 (sample SAMN14085613, study PRJNA598686) | mite metagenome | biome: ENVO:01001000; feature: ENVO:01001002; material: ENVO:01001226; isolation source: single female mite from University of Michigan culture on fish food culture... ...
TACAGATCAGCTCCAAAAGTCTCTTGAAGCGATCTGATGGACTCTTTTTGAGAATCTCGCTCTAAAACAGATTAATGTAAAACTTGCAGGCAAACGCTACAGTTAAACACTCAAGAAAAAACTGATGCAAACTGACTTTCGGTCATCGACTGTCAGTTTGTTAGGAGCGACTTGTCTGCAGGTTGGTGCCCATTGTTGAGAATTCACAAGTTTTTGGCCAATGTGAATCAGCCGCAATGGTGTAAAGCCGACTTCAGTTTGGCTGTTTTTGCACTAGCAGTGCTAAAACTTTACTCGCTTTTGCTGTATGAAGGCAGCAGAAAAGCAGACAGTTTTCCCTCACTGCAGCTGTCTGCCACGCTCCGTCGTGGCGCCCTCCCTCGATGATACAGTCAGCTACAGCAGGCTCAATATTCAATTGTCCCCAACTAATAGTTTTTTAAAAATGACAAAAACTTTAATATTTTTCAACAAATGATATTTTTTTATTGCTACTAGGCTGACTGATAGTAACCGGTGGTGATTTCGTTCCTTTTTGTAAGCTTTCAAATCGATCAAGTATGATTTTAGTATCTCTATCGGCGGCAATGTCTGGTTGTTTGGTTTGTGGACAGCATCCGTAGCCACATCTACAAAAGGTACTCAACCTGTTGTTGCTGTTATTGACATACTGCAGGCCACAGCAGTACTCTTGAAGTTTTAATTTGTTCATACAGCAGCGATGGCGAAGTTTAATGCATGGTCTAAAATAAAGTGATTGAAGGCACCCGTTGTTGATCAGACAGTAGAGAATCCAAAAGAGAAAGAGCATTGCAAGAATGGGCAGGCAAATGGCAAAGTAAAGACTAGGGCCAGATAGCATCTTCCTTTTGAAAAAGACAAGAAAACAGTGGAAATTTTTAGACGGCTTGTACACTTTAGCTATTTCTGACAATGTCATCAGAGGGTGAGTAATTCTTCGCTATATTTTTTGCCGATCTATGCTGCTGCACTAAAACTGTGTTGCATTGTATTGCGTATTCAATGGTGCAGTGCATGACAAAGCGAGAAATAAAGAGTATCGCTCTTATGCAAAAATGAGGGTTTTATTGTTTTGCTTACAAACAGCGGTAAGCATCATTAATAACTTGTATTTAGATTTAAAATGAGCAACGTTATGTTATAATAAATTGTTGTCAAATAAGTTTTTGAGCGAAACAAACAAAATTATCCTCGCCTAACAATATTTCGAATCCAGTTGCGGTAGTGATACACGTCAGTGTAGACATTTGGTAGTTTGTTGGAGTAGCAAGTTGGAGCACCAACTGAGACAATGCCAATTTGCAAATACGAACTGTTTCCTGAGTTCATTGAGTCAAGCGTTAGAGGGCTTCCAGAATCACCCTGCAAAATAATAATGTACATATTTAAATTAATTCAAAATTGGACAATGCTTGCTTACATGACAAGCACTGGAGTCTTCATCAGCTGCGCAAATCATTCCCAAACTTAGTCGAAAAGCACCGGACCATCTTTGAGCGCATTCATCAAAATCTACAATTTTCAGTCCGGCTTGAAGCAGATGCTCTGAAACTGTCTGGTTTCGTGCCGTACGACCCCATCCTAAAAATTAGTGATTGTTATTGAAGTCAACTTTGTTAAACCGCCATTGCAGCTTGCTGACTCCATTACCTGAAACAGTCACTACCTCTCCCTTTTTGAGCAATGCTTGAAAACGATTTACCAGCGCAAATGCAATGTTTGGAGTGCTGGGGGCAACGGGAACCGAAAGCCGAAGAACGGCAATGTCATCTCTAACTCCGTTTGCAGTGTAACCGGGGTGAGCGTGAACTTGATCAACTGAAGCATTAGGACCAGTGCCGTACTGCAGTGTGCCATAGTGAACTTGAAACTGGCTGGCTGGTGATTCGTGAACACAGTGAGCTGCAGTCAGAACGTAACGAGGACCGATTAAAGAACCACCGCAGGTAAAACGACCTAGGTTTAAAAAGTGAAAATTAAATTGAAATTTTTGATAGAGATTTGCATTCTTCATTTGAACTTTTACCTCTGCGTATAAGAGAAACTTGAAAAGGACGTTCTCCTTCTTGAACTCGAATGCCGTTGACAATGCGAGAACTCGGATTCGAAAACTTGTGATTCAAGCTTTCGATAAAGTTTTCTTTTCCTTTTGAGTTTTGGTCTGAAATTTTAAACAAAAAATGGTGTTAAAATTTAAGATTTTATGATAATGCATTTACCATCATAAAGCGGTTTTCCGAGAATTGTGGTGAACCCCGCAAGCAAAGCTACTGACAAAACCATCAGTTTGCTGATTGTGAGCTTCATTTTAACTTGCTTTTTTAAAAATAATGTATAAAAATTGAATTTAGCTCTTCAGAGAGACCGCTGATTGGATTTGAATGGAAACGTAATTACCAACTAAGCTTATATAGCCCGAAAACCGCAAGTTAGACTAAGTGAGGCTAAAGCCAATTAGGAAAAAGCAGTGAGATTTTTGCAGATTTGAATAGAATTCAGTAAGGCTTCATTAGTGAGATGTTTTTCTGATAGGGAAACAAGCCTCAATTGCTACATACACTCTCTACTGATAGATATCTCTACCCTAATTTGGGTCTTTCCGCTTTATTAGCTACCGGGGCACTATTTTGGACATTACCAGTGAAACTCTAATTACAATCACTTTCAGATGCTTTACAAGTGTGCTAGGGTGACCCTGTAGACACAATGTTGTGGGGATATATTGTGCAGGTGTTTTTCCATTAAGCAAGGCTCTTTTACCAGTAAATCAACTGTCAATAATAAGTTTGACAATTTTTTGTTTTTCTAATTAATAATTTTACAACAAAATGTAAAAAATATGCATTTGAATATACTTTTTTGTTTGAAAACATAATGTCTTTTACATTTTGCAAATATTTTACATATTAATAAATTCAGTTAATGCTACAAATATTTTAGCTAAAACTTTTAAACTGCTCGTGTTTAAAAATCTCAAATCATCAATTGTGCTGCTTCTTCTGCCGCTTGCACCCTCATTCTGATAATGATATCGTTGTAGTACTGCAAAAGAAGCAGTGACTGCCCGAGGCATAACGAGAACCAAACGGCCATATTGGCCAGTCGTCTACTCGTTTTGTGAATGTTCTTTGTTGCCATGTCCAGTGGCTGCTGCAGTGTCATGCCGAGAATAAAGTGGAAGCAAAACATGCCCAGTGGTGGGGAGACAAAATACTCGTGAAAGAGACCGGAGACAAAGAAGACAAAGGTTGATGCAGTAGTCACTGAATATCCACCTTCAATCAGCAGCGGTTTGAACAGATGACGAACTAAAAGGACAAATGTGCTGATTAACTTAAAATGAAAATGTGTGAGTAAATGCCTACCTAAAAACCGATGAACAACTTTGTTCCAGTCTTTCCAGAACCCATTCAAACTGGTCGCGTTCCTGAAAAAGTAAATTTCGTTGTAGTGATTACGTTTAAAAAATTTGTTGTTAAACTGGACGCACCACCAGTCTCCGTAAAAGTCTCGGTCTGCAAATCGAAGCAGTTCTGCCAGCAGATTAGCTTGTGATTGAAACAAACTGTAGAACATAAGTAGCCAAATGCTTTTTGTGGCAAGCTAGTGAAGTAAAAAGTATTATATTGATTTAAACTTTACAAAAACTAATTAACTGCTTTTACTTACAGACATCTTTGTCCATATAAGAACAAACTGCGACACTGTTAACTGACTGAACGTAAACAGCTGAGAGCTGAGTGGCACAAAGATCCATTGTTCAGCTAAAACTATTTGCAACTCTAGCGTGAAAATCTAAAAAAATACAGTAAGATTGAATTATAAAATGTAAAATAAACAAGCCAATTTTTTACCGTTTCAAGCAAACACCTGATCACAAAGTACCAGTTAATCTTGTTCGTTCGAGGATAGTTGATCTGATAGCATAAAGTGGGCGCCAAAATGTAGTAAATCATGTTTGAAACGGTTAGATTTTGGGGGTAAAAAATGATCTGAGAGTCGCCATCTAGCTTCTGCAAGTCATCCATGTACTGCTCCATCTTCTCCTCTAATCGCTTCACATTTCTCATTGCTTCAAGTGGCTGACCGTACATGATGCCGGTCCTCCACCAGCCGTTTGTGGCATGGTACGAGTACAGTTTTAGAAAAGTTGCCGCGTACAGAAGGCAGACAACACTCATCAGGTAGGGATTACCAGGCAGAACATAGTTGAGCACCACCGGAAAGGCAAGCATGGACAGAAGTAAGGTCATGTAAACAAAGGTGAAGTTGCGCTCCATCACCGCATTCACATCAAAGGTAGAGGTTCCGTTTCGGTGACGAGCCACCTTTTGCTGAGCCTTGAGGAATGTCACGTAAGACTGCTCTAAAAATAGCGAAGCCATTGTGAAGAAGAACAGTGAAACAACGTAGGTCAGTGTTAGTTTGGTCAGGCCAAACTCGACCACGTAGCTGAGTACTCGCAGTGGATTTGCTGCAAAGCCGTACATTGACAGGTTTTCAAACATCAATCGTCCCACTGAAATGACCTAGGAGCGGATAGAACAAATTAATTGTTGCAAAAGTTACAAAGCAAACACAAAATACCAAAATGAGAAAAATGAAGTTTTTAAATCCATCAAGCTGAAGGTTTTCAGACAGTTTAGTGAAAACTGACTCTGCCGGGTAGTGGCAAACATTATCAAAAATTAAGCTCTTTTTTGCTGGTAATGGCTTTTCCCACTTTTCTTCGGAATCTTTGATGCCATTTTTAAAATGGTTATTATTTTCATTGGTTTCATTTCCGTTTGAAACCATGATGTTTTTGTCAAAGAATACGTGTTTTGACCAATATTTTAAGTATGTCACTTGATATATACAATAATTTAGGTATGTCTAGCTGATTTTTAGATGACAAAAAGTTATTTATAGCTTATTGAAAATGATAAAGATAGCAGAAAAAATACGATTAAAGTTATTTATTGAAATGACGAGAAAACAAAAACATCACAACTTTTCAATTTCATTATACAAATAAAAATATTTTTGGCATTAAGTTATCACAATGAGCTTAAAAGTATTTTTTAACAATTAAAATGCGCACAAAAAACTAATTCTTTTCAAACGTTTGCACTTAACCTTTATATCAACACTGCGTGTCTTGAAAATGAAGGCTACATTTTTTATCAGCAAAAGTAGACGGCTACAACTGGTAAATCTACTGACATTAAGTGAAGGAGACTGCACTGCGAAGAGTGATAGGTGTGAAGATACAGAAGTACCGAGAAAAGAAGAGTAGGACGAGGGTGCTAGTCGAACTGAGAACGATGAAATAAGGACATTCTAGAAAGTACAACTTTGTTTTGAATAACATTTTGTTTATGATATGTTGTTGAAACATGCTAAAAATGTGGCTTGATTTTAGTCAAAACAAATCTACAGAGTAATTGATAACTAGTGGAAACGGATACGACTGATAGTTAGTGTAGGGTAGAAAAACTGTCGGCTGTGTAGTTAAAGAATTTTATTTTGAATAACGTCATAGTGCAGTAATTATTGACACAAGTGATTCTAGAGCTCAAATTTAAAGTTGTAGTAAACAAAATACAATTAAAGTTCATTAAACTTGTCTATCTAACTTCACTAAAAAAATGATGTTTCTCCATTTCAACGCACTTTTTTGTTTTTATAAATTACATCGTTTAAGATATCAAGAAATTGTTTTCACACAACAAACAAACTAAATGGCATCTTTCAAATGGTACCAAATTTGGGGTGATTCGAGCACCGGGTGCATTTTTAAGATCATAAATTCAAACTTTCTGAATAAATTCTATACAATTTGTTTCGACTTTAAAAAATACACCGTGAAAGATATCGAGTTGCGGTTTTTGCCTAAATACTAAATTAACGGACATATACTTACTGGCGTTTAATTAAAAAAAATCGATTTTTAAAAATAATTTTTACGGCTTGTTAAAGATTTTATATATCAATTCTATATGATTTTTTGTGTTCACGTTTATGATTTTAGAAATTACATCGTTTAAGCTTTAAAAGTGTAGTTTTAATTGAAAGCAAAGCTAACTACTACCTATCAATTGGTTTTAAATTTAGGTTAATTTGATTTACGGAAATAATTTTTAGAGCCGGTTAAAAATTTTGTAAAATTTTCTATCTAAATTTTATATGATTTTTTGTGATTACATTTATGATTCTAAAAATTACATTTATATGATAATAGGACAGGGCTCAGTTTTAAAACAACGCTAACTAGCATTTATCTAATAGTGTTAAGTTTGAGTTGACTGGACAACTAAAAGTATTTTATAATGGATTTTTTTAAATGACAATGAACAGAACTTTTAAAAAATATTTCACAAACTAACCAGCCAAGTAAACCTTAAATGTTGAAGGCTGGTGTCATTTGGTTGATCGGCACCGACGGCTCGGGGCACAACGAGCTTGCGAGTGTCCCAAGCCGTCGGACGATGCCGATCAACCAAATGACACCAGTCAATGTTTAACAATTTGAAAAAAACTAGAGAGTACGTAGTGCGAAGCGACACTCACACCCTTGTATTTATTTAATAAATTGAGTCTAAAATATGTTTGTCCGAAAACTGATCAATTAAGTAATTTTTTCAAACAATTTTTTAGACAATTTGACCATCGACCACTGTCACTGCTGTTTCTCTTCTTATCTTCAGCATTATATCATTGTAGTACATCAAAATAAGCGCCGATTGACCGAGTATAAGAGATAACCAGACGCAACAATTGGCCAATTTGGCGTTAGTTTTATGCACGTGAGCAGTCGCAAGCTCAAGTACCATCTGCATGGTCATTCCAACGATAAAGTGAATGCTGAACATTCCGAGCGGTACCGAAACGAGAAACTCGTGAAAGATGCCAGAAATGAAGAATATGACAAAGGCAGTGGTCACTTTGGAGTAGCCACCAATAAGCAAGGGCTTGTACAGATGTCGAAGGCACCACAGGTGAACAGGGCGATTCCATCGGTTCCAGAACTGACTCAATGTGACAGCGTTCCTAAAAAATCAAATATTTTAATTTTGAAAAACAAATATTAACAAAAAGTTATTACCACCAGTCACCGTAAAAATCGCGATCTGCAAAACGAAACAACTCGGCGCCCAAGTTGCAGCCGGACTGAAATAGTGCGTAAAAGCAAATCAACCAAATACTGATGGTGCCTATCTATTTAAAACAAAAAATTGCAAAATCAAAACATGTTTTTAAGATTACAAAATGTAAAGTCAAAACATACCGACATCTTAGTCCATTTCAAAATAAATTGGTGCACAGAAAGTTCATCTAAAGTAAACTGTTGCTGCTGTAGAGGAACGATGATCCACTGCTCGAATAAAACAGTTTCCAATTCAATGAGAAAAAGCTTTATAGTAAAAACAAATGATTATGTTAATGAAAAGATAACCAGTTATAATACTTACAAACTCCAACAAACACCTTAGAACAAAGTACCAGTTGATGTTTTTCGTTCGGGGAAAGTTCAGCTGATAACACAAAGTAGGCACGTAAAAGTAATAAACGACATTGGCAATGTTTAGGTTCTGTGGATACAAAATCAATTGACTTCCTTTTTCCTTTTGAGGTTTCAAAATGTTCTCAACATAGTCTTCTACTTTGGACTCTAATTTAGAGAGATTTGGCAACTCCTCATAAGTCCTTCCATAAATTTTACCCGTTCTCCACCAGCTATTGACTTGATGAAAACTGAAAATTTTCAAGCAGGTGGCTGAGTAGATTAAGCAAATAAAGCTGAGCAAGAAAGGATTGCAATGGAAAACTTGGCTGATAACCACAGGCAATGCAAGCATTGATGCCAGGTTGATCAGGTAAATGACTTGAAAGATGGTCTCCTCTTTGTTAGTCGTCTCAAATTGAGTTGTGCCATCAGCAAACTTCTGTGCCCGTTGATTTCCATAGAGATATGAAACATAGCATTTTTCGAGAATGAGTGCAAACAGAATGAAGGCATGCAGTGCGAGAAAGAGAAAAAATGTCGGTCGAGAGAGTGGATCCCACATGATGTAGTCCACCCAGCGAAAAGGATTCGCCTTGAAGCCATAGGAGCTGAGGTTTTCAAACGCAAGTCTACTGCAAGATATAATCTGGGAAATAGAGCATTTGTAAATGCTTCTGTTATTTTTTAACCAAGAAAAAACATACCAAAATCAAATAGATGAAGTTTTTGAACCCATCAAGTTTTAAATCTTCAGAGTACTTTGTAAAAACCGATTCTTGCCGATAATGTACACTGAAAATTATTTTTTTTAAAATATTTAAAAATTGTATAAATTTTTTAAAGTTTTTTGGATAAAACATGATTAAAGCATTGAATTCTATTTACACATTATCGTAGATGAGCGCTTGCTGAGGTGTGCAAAATCGTACTGATTTTTTAGGTTTCTCAGCACTGTCAACTTGTGCTTTCTCCCCCTCTCCACCATTGTTATTGTCTTCAGTTTTGGCTGATTCAGTTGACTCCATTTTGGCTTACTTTTGCAGTTGTAGTTTTCAGTGTCTTTTTCTAGTCAACAATCACAATTGATATATACCATGCAGCCAAGCAACACTCGAACATGCTTTCTCTGAGTACTTCGAACCAGAAAATCACACTTGCAAGCGAGAGCAGACAGCACCTAGTAGCACAGATTTCTCAGATGGCAGCCAGCATAGCCAGTACATCTGCCCCTCTTTTCCATTTATTCAATCTATCAGCAGAGTTCTCACCAAAGTCAGCAATATGGCACAGTGCATAGTAAACAAGGCTTTGCCATTAATTGAAACAGTGATATATCTTTGGACGAGTAGGTGGAGATGTTAAAAGTGTATTAGAAAGAAAGTGCCTTTATCAGCGCCGACTTCATGGTTATCAAATGACAGTTTGGTGAATTTGATTGATTTGTTGAAAAATGTATTCAAATATAAATACACTATAAGTTTAAAATTTTACTAAACAAAACTTGCTCAGCTTGATCAAATGACTACAACTTTGCTAAATAGAAAGTTTTAGATAAGTAGCTTGTCAATACAATTATTTATTTGCTGTGTACAACTGTTGTATCCGTTCTAAGGAACACCAACAGAAAGTACACTTTATCAGGAGAAACTGTTTGCTGCATTTTTTGGCAAGTTCAGATAAACCCAGCTGCGCACCCAATGTAGAAAGCTATGAAATACTGATTATACTGCCATTTTGCCAACAATACCAAATGTGATAAACACAGTTTGTGGTTTACCTTTTGTCACCACGTGATTGTATTTTGTATTTTGTAATTTTAAAAAGTAAAATCCGCATTTGATCCAGTGCAATGACATTGTAGTTACCTTTTTTAATTTCATTTTTATAAACTGACTAGACACACAAGAGTACAGCAATTTTAAATGAATCGTTATACTTTAACCATTAAAGACAGGTATTGCTTTCATGTGATTGAACATTGAAAAACAGCTGATTAGTTTGAACTGATCAATAAAATGTTCTAACTTTAACTTAGCTTGTACAAAGATGAGGATTAATTCAAGGTTCTGGGGCAATATATTGAAAAATTTCATGATCCAATGAGGGTGAGCCAAAAAGCACTGGCACTAACATGCTGAATTTATTGAGAATAACGCTAAAAATGCTGGAAAACGTGGCGCCAGACTTGAACAATAACTGCAATGGCAAGTACAGTAATAAATATTGCAACCATTGGGTTCATCAACAGAGATGTTACAGAAAATTCGTCTTCATCAACAATTTCTGAAGTCAACCCAGGAGTACCAAATTGAGATATGCTTGCAGTGGGCTCGACTGTTTCGGCTATAATCTGGCGCTGTTGAAGCACTGATGCAAGCTGCTCGGCATCAAACTTGCACTGCAAACGGTACTGATTTACTTCACCGCGAGATCGAGCCTGATGAAGCTGTAGAAAAATGTTTAGAGTAGATGGAAGTTCTCATCAGTGAAAAAGACTTACAATCACTGACACTTCACTTTCACTCTCACTGTCTTCCGGCACGTATGACCACTCAATCATGAACTTCTGTTTCTGCTGATCAAATGGACCTCCTTCAGTTACGTAGCCTTCAAGAGTCATTAAAGGATTGAGCAGAAGTGTAGCTGTGATGACGCCCCCATTTGGAGGGACGATGCTTTTCACCGGCCTGACGTTGAATCGACGTGGTGAAGTGGTCTTCAACTTGAACGCAATGGGTCGGTCAGTGTAATTGAGTAGGTAAATAAACCCGTAGCAAGGGCGTGTGTACGGTCCTGTATGTGTAGCGTAAAAGCTTTAATTTGCCAAGTGGTCATTTAATTAACGCTCACCTTGAAAATAGATTGTTTCAGTTGGTAAGACGCGAAGGCCTCCATTGCTCATGGTTGATGATGATGAATGATAGGGTGGAAAAACACAAATTTTGACTGTACATTGTTTTACACTGTTCTATTTATTAGGAATTGGTGCTAACGCTTAACGTATGGAACTTTAAAGTTTAGAAGTTCGTGACCTCACAGAAGCAAATTCAAATCAAAGCGCGCAACGTCTTCTGTGTGCGTCCCTAAAAAATTTAAAAAAATGCTTTGCTCTGCAGGGCGTGCGGTGCTACCCAATTTGTGTCCATCACTGTGAATGTGTCACGGTTGCTCTGGATGGTTTGGTCACAGCCCAAAAAATCAGTCCGAAAACCAATCGTTTGTTTTGCCAGCTCAGATCAAACTCATTCTCCGTTTTGTCTGATTTGCTCACCGTCACCAGCCTCATATTCCTCGGTGTTCCTGTTGATTACTTTACATCTTTGGCGTGTACCTTAAAACTGACGTTCAAGATAGATAATAACAGTCTCAAACATTTGAAAGTTTGACTTCTGCATTTTTTGGTGTTGTTTCCAGGGTGAGTGTCAAGGGCTCGAATAAGTGTGTCGATGATAAAGTGCAGTTTGGTGTCTCTAAACGCCTGTCGCCGTTAAAGGTACGTTTGCTAACAAGTATTTGACACACTATTTACATTCTAACTGATCATTTTACCGATTTTAGGGTACGGCCTTCGTAACATCTCAGTATTGAGTCTCATCCTTGAGTTTTCAATCACTCATCCCATCTTCATCTATTCACTTTAGCGACCACTTTACCTTGATCTGTGCACTTCATTTGGTTGCGCATTAGTATATCAAACAAAACATCAATCCTCTTTGTTGGCAACACGACATCCCTGCTAGCAACGTCTACTTTGACCAGGTAAGTGTCCAACAAAGACAACAGCACCACCACCAAGTGTCCTTGTACCAAAAGCCCGGCAAGTTGCATGCTGCTGATTAGTGTCTTTATCAGTTCATTTGATCAGCTTGTTAGTGTCATTTGCCAGTCAGTCACCGAATCTGATTATCTCTCTCTCTCTGTCCGGTAGTGTCTCTTCGTCTTGTTTTGCCTCTCTGTCACCAACGAGTCTGTCTGCGTGTCCCCCCCCCTGCAGCTGTACTCTCTCGCACGATTCGTCTATATACGGAAAGTCACTTTGCATTAGACTGCTTGAACGCTCACTCTTTGCTTGTTAAATGTGTCTCGTCTGAAGTGAGCCGCTGGCTGGCTCCTCTGTACACTACTTGCCACACGGCTACCACAGTTAGTGCCAAAATGTATTTTGCATCAGGGTGCTAGCGTTGATGATGCTTTCGCTGCCTACCTCGACCCACTGCAGACACCGGGTATTGCAGCAATACAGACCAATCAGCGCTGTGTACGGTTGCATCAAGTGATGACGAATTGGCAAAAGTGTTGTTTGTCGCACTTTAATGAAGACCAGTACTTTCAGGATACTGTGGAATGCGGTATTGTTCACGAATCCTCTAGTTACCTGGCACACTACTAATTGCCACCTGCCTCATTTGTACGGCTATTTTTTCTGATGCGTCATCAACCACAACCACTCGAGTAGACGCTCCGCTTTATGTGCACTCGCACTCTCTGCAGACAGCAACATTTTCAGTGACACAGCACACCGAGAGACAGAAAGTAATTTAAGATTTAACTGATCTAGTAGTAGCCAATAACTTTGAGCCGTTCTTCCTTTGACTTTTACTGCAATAACACTTTGTCAAATGGGTAAACGGATACAAATATCTGTTGGCCTCTCACACATGTGTTGAATTGCATAATTTCCAATGGAAAATGAGTGTGTGCATTTTATTTGTGTTTGTAAACAGAATGGTTAAACTAATTGTTTCTTATTTTCGCAGTTCCTCTTATAGAAAACAAATAAAGTCACATCAATAACCAATCAAGGATGAGTGGCAAACGCGAGCAAGCTTTGCGTATTGAACCAAAGACAGAGATCCACTTTAAAGGTAAATGACAATTTGTTGATGATATTAGAGGACCACACTAGATCCTAACTGACTTGCTTGTGTTTTAAGGACCTTATAATCGAGTTGTCACAGAGTACTTTCACCTGTCGAATCCGACGGAAAAGCCAATTGCTTTTAAAGTAAAAACAACCGCACCAAAACGGTACTGCGTTCGTCCCAACAATGGCATCATTGCTTCGGGAAAGACGGTCAGTGTGGCAGTGATGCTGCAGCCTCTGGGCGAAGGTGCGAACCCGTCAGCGGCGATATTTGAGAAGAATAAACACAAGTTTATGATACAATCGGTCTTTGCAAGCAGTGATACTGGAAACGCCGATGACATGGTAAGTGCCTGTTCATCTTTTCCCTGGAAAGACTAATATTGGAAACATTCTATTGCAGTTTAAGAGCGTCCAAACCGAAGATGTAATGGACTCTAAATTTCGTTGCGTTTTTGATGACACCGCCAACTTGGTGCAAGGTTCGGCAATCGGCAGTTCGGGAGTGGCAGGCAAACAGGCTGCCGCGTATGGGGGCGAATCGGACGGAGACTCGGGAAATGATAAAGACCTGACAGAAGCTTTCAGCGGAGCTCAGCGAACCAATGCAGGTGACCACGACGCGGAACCATCGGCACCAGCGTACTCTTCAGTGTCTAGTTTAGCCAAAAGAGGTGAGGCTTTTTTAAATTTAGGTCATTGTCAAGTTTCTAATATGTTGTCTTACTTTACTCTCCAGACTCTGCTCATTTATCAAATGGCAGTGAGGAGGAACACGCTTTAGGTGCTACTTCAGCTTCCGCCACTTCCCATTCTCGCCTGCCGACCTACAGCTCGGTGATCGCCTCAGAGGGGGGTGAGATGAAACGCCTACAAGAGGAAAATCGCGATCTTCGATCAAAACTGTCGGAAATGGAGAGAGCCAGTCGATCCGGTGGAGGAGCTTACAATCGCTTTGCTACTTCAAGTCAGTCTTCAGCGCAAAAGACTACTGCAGCCAGCCAGCAATCAGGCAGCGCGGTCAATCTAATCGAGCCGGCACTTTCTACTCAGATTATTCTGACGGTGCTTGTCTCGCTGGTTATTGGCTTCATCATCGGAAAGATCGATTTTGGACTCTTTTAAGGCAGAAAGTGGTACTTGCTGCAAACGGCACTTCACAGTTGCTGTAGACGTTTCTTTCTCTGACCATCTTCTACGCCATTCTCTCTCAAGAATATTTCTCGAAAGTCCCCTATTTCTCGTTATCTTTCCTAATTTAAATCCTAATTCGTGTGGTAGTCCTTGTGGTATCCTTCAAATCAATCCTATTTCTGCAAAAACAAACTTCACTTGATGAGTAGTGTTTCTCTTTTTTCTCTCTGTACTTTGATTCATTCAAGCAACTTCAAACTGTCTCTTCTGAATGTACACCGTGTTGTAACAAATTTGACTACACATACACACTGTCCCTTTCTAAATTCCCTTCTTCAAAAGCACCTGCTACACACTCACATTGCTACCATCACTCTTCTTTTCACCACTGCTGCTGGTACTCTCTTCTCTTTGGTTACTTCTCACTTTTGCAGACTTTTTAATTTATTGCTAATTCGACGCGCGATTCCTTCTAAGTTATTATCCTTTCTTAAATAATAATGATAATTTATCGTATTGCCTCCTTTCATTTTGCCTGTCGACTATCCCGACTTTCTTTTCAATCCCTCTCTATCTCTCAATCTCTCAACAATTTTTCCCTTCTCCTTTTGCCGATAATCTGACTTTGGTGAATTATATTATTTCAAATAAAAGAATGTATATTCCCAATCAGTATCTAAAGGTGTCACTAGTGATTATGTCATGTTACGGTGCTGCCGCTGAGTCAAAGTTCAACTTAGCTTATCACATGAGGACAGTATAAAGGAAATGTGCTCACCAGACTCTATCGATCATTGTGTCTAGTGGCTCTCTACCCTCTCTTTGTCTCTGAAGACTGCTCACGCCATGCCTCGCCGTACCCGAACCATAGAGGCCGGTCCACTGAATCCCTTCTTTTCCCAGCTACGCACTCAGGAGATTCGCACCGTCGTTGACCGACTGCGATTGTCCACTCCGCAGCATGGCAAAGCGGTGCACCTCTTTCGAGCCGTGGAAGACTTTACCATAGCGAAGGCCTGGCGAGCACTGGACAAGCTTCGATGGGACCTGATCAACAGCGACAAGCACTTTGATCAACTGGTGGGCAAGTACAGCGACGCGGAGAAGCAGTTGCTAGTGTCCATTGTCATGCGGTACTTTCTCCACCTGCGGTACCGTCTGCGGAAGTCTGCGGCCACCTCTGCCAAGTTGAACTACCTCACGGTGATTGACCCCGAGACGTACGCCTTCGATGATTTCGCCGTCTATGGGCCTCGCTTCTGGTACGCACTCGTCCTCTCCAAAATCTTTCCCAAGTACCTCCTCGAGTCGTTCTCCCTTCTTCTGCAGACGTACCTCAAAATCATACCAGTCGAGCTGCTGAATTTTCGAGAAAAATTTCTCAATTTGAAGAAGACTCTGAGCAGCCATGAAACACGACCTGAACGAATTGAGGTCACATTTGATTCACTTATGATGTCATATGAGCCAGTAGATGAGGGGTAAGTGCAAAGAATAGTTACCTTTTGTAAATGTGCATGTCCACAATGACTTTGTGTGTTCCCCCATTTTAATACCTTCAGGAAGTTGCACACCGAGCTGAGCGGACTGTCTTCTAGCGCCGAACAGGTGCAGCGCTTTCTACAGCGAACCGCCCCAACTGAATCTGCCATGGAAGACCGCAATCGCTTTTTCCAAGTGCTATCACAAGCACTGCTGCTCAGTCCGGAGCTGTCCGATCTAGGTGGGCGCCTTCTGCAGACTGGAAGCAGCATCAACGGCCTGGCTCTCTTTGACAGCGGCTGTGACCTGATGTTCGAGTTCACCGGTGGGTGGAATCACACCTACGACTACACCACCACCCGCCTCATTCTGGTCGTCCTGCAGAGTCTCCTCTACGCCAAGTTGGGCATGAAGAACGCCGGCTTTGAGCTCTTCTACTCGGAGCCCATTCTCGGGAAGATCAACTTTCGGCACGCTTTTCCCAGCACTGCCGACCCCCTGCTCACCTACAAGGCAGTGACGCTGACGGTGAACGCCTACTCTGAGGTGGTCAACAGTGAGTTCCTCGGCAGAGTGGTCGCCTACGATGACCGCTTTCGTCAGGTGACACTGCTGCTCAAGTACTGGCACTCGCTCAGTGGTCTCTCTCGGGAGCGCTCCATCGGCAGCTATCCGCTGACGCTGATGGTGGCATTTGCCCTCCAACAGACACAGCCCCCGCTCTTGCCCCCACTGCAGCTCATTCTGACCGAGGACAGCAGTCCACCGGCGTCGGAGAACAGGCAGTCGATTGGTGAGCTGGTGGTGCACTTTATTCGCTACTACGTGGACTTTGACTACGAGTACGACTGTATCTGCCCTCGAAGTGCCCAGGTGCAGTCTCGTGCAGTTCTCTGTAGTGGGGATTCTTCTTCTTTAGAGGAAGAAACACCCGTGGGAACGCAATTTGAGGATGCAGTCATTGCACTTGAAGACCCACTGGAACCGACAAAGAATCCACTAGTGGACTGCAGCGCAGAGGCACTGCACGACTTTTGCCACCTCCTGGGAGCTCTCGTAAAGAAGGTCACACCGGAGAATGTCGTTCTCGAGTTGACCAGACCCTTGGATCAGTTGTTTTAATTAGCACTTTAATTAGCGGCTCTTTCGTCTGATTACCAATTCAAAGTGTATTATTTGATTGTTCTAAATCTTCAAAGGATCGATTTAAAAAGATTTATTTGCACTTTCTGTGAATTTCATTTTTAAAGCAGTACCCGTTGTGCAGTGCCATCTGCAGAGTGCCGTCGTCCAGTTATCGACTGTGCAGAGTCAGCTTTTGTTTTGCAAACTCACAACAGTTTTTCACACATGGCTCATCTCACAACATCTGAAACTTGCTAAAAGCCCTCTCCTAGGAGCCAGACTTTCGTACACCAGAAAAGAAAAATGGAGGAACGACTGGGGAAACTGTCGCTTGGCGAGGATCGACCGCCACCACCAGCTCAAACGCAGTCGAAACCAAAGTTGAAGACTGGAAAGAATGAAACAGCTGTTGCGGGACCATCAAAGGATCCTCCAAACCGCAACACACGAACTTTTTACCGAACTAAAATTAATCCTAAATTTGTGCACAATTCTAACACGAAACCAAGTATTTCGCAGCAAAAACGTGACAATTCTAGTCCAAAAATACGCATTCTTCAACGTCCAGTGACAAATGGCGATAAACCCAAATCATCGCCCGTTAAAATGAACAGCAAACAACATCAACAGCAACCAGCGAAAAATGGACATGTAAAACAGGATCAAGCTGCTTTGCCACAAACTCCTAAAGCTGGTCCGTCTAATAAAACCGACATTGAGAAAGCTCAACAACAAAAGGCATTGAAGGAGCAGCGTTTGCGCGACAAGATTGCTCGAAGACGGGCTGAGGCTGATTTGCGACTGTATTTTGAGAACACCCATATGTCAGCCGAAGCCCTTGTTAGTAAGCAGCACAATGAACGATTTCTCGCCGATGAAATTTGCAGTTTTATGAACCATCTTCAGAAACGTCTTTCCGATCCCGATTGTACATACACTGATTTGGCCGACAAACGGCAGGAAGATTATGCCTTCTACGGCGACCGCCTTTTGAATGTCATTTCTAAGCTGAATTTGTCAAAAAAGGTTAAGGAGAACTACGAACGAGTCCTTGAGCATTATCAGAACTTACACCCACCAAGTATTTGGCGATTCAGGCGAAAATTGCTGTGCATCAAGGATGAAGTTTTGGCAAATCGAAATCAGCCTAGACAGGCTCAGACAGCTTCCCTGGAGGATTTAGATTTCCGCATGGTTACCTACAAACAGATAAACCCCATGTAAGTTGCCAATATTGTAAATACTGTAACATGTTTATGTAAACTAAATTTGTCTTTTCAGGGATTTGCACAGACATGTTTGCCAACTACCGGATTCAGAAACATTAAAGTACTTCATTCAGGAAATCAGTCTTTCCGACGAGGGCTTTCAGAACCTGAATCGTTTCGTCGATGCACTTCGTATTGCCCTTGAAGATTCGCCCATTGCAGCGTTTAACGTCAAAGTTCATCCCTTTGGTTCTCTTTCTAATGGTCTCGCCACTTTTGATTCCGACCTGGACATTGTACTGCAGTTCAATAAGGTTCTCAATCAAGAGGATCGTCTCGACTTTGAGACTTCTTTGTTGATCCTCAACATCGTCAAAACGATTCTTACCATGAAGCTCGACGTCTGTCGCGGCATGCCAAGAAATGTTATCGTGCCAAGCAAGCGATGCCCCATCATTAAGATTGACTTTAAACAGTGTTTTCAAAAGGACGTCAAAAAGTGGCTAATGAAAAATGATAATTTCAACACCGATGGCCCGCTGGCTTTCAACAAATGCGACATTAGCGTCACATCGACCTACGGCATTCACAACTCTCGCTTGTTAAAGTTCCTCACCCTTTATGATCGTCGATTTTACGAGATTGCTTTGCTGCTGAAGTACTGGGCAAAGAAAAACGTACTGATCTGTACTGAAGGTTTCAGCAGTTATGCTTTCATGCTGTTGATAATATTTTTTCTTCAAACTCGAGAGCCAATGATTCTGCCACCCATTAGCCTACTTCAGAAGCTGGCCATTGATCACCCGAAAAAGTTTAAGCAGACCACTGTTCACGGTTGGAAGTTTGGATTTGCTGATGACATCGCTTTCGTTCGAAAAACTGTAGGGTGTCAAGAAAATACTCAAAAGACTGAACAACTTATCCCCGAGTTTTTTCATTTTTACCACAAATTTGACTATTCAAAGATGGCAATCAGCACCCGACTCGGAATACTCATCACTAAAGAGGAACTTTTTGCTGAAAAAAAGACTGAGGGTTTGAATATGGCCTTTAAGGAATCGATTGTAGTGATTGAAGATCCATTTGTTTTGGAACATAATCCTGGATCCATCTTTCATGGCCACTATATGCCCAAGTGGCTGGGCACGCTTTCCAAGTTGACTGACAATTGGAATGTGGACGAGAAGAACGTGGTACCCTTGTTGACTGACCCTAATTGCTGGGATCCTACACCTCCTCCGAAAAGTGAAGCCAACAAAGAGAGAAAGGCTGTCCTGGCTGCCCTTCGTAAGGAACGAAAAGAAAAGAAAAAGATTTTATCTGAACAGAACGCCAAAAAACCCTCGGAATCCGATAAAAATGAAACTGGTGATTTGTAACAGGTGGTGTTGTTTGTAATTTTTGCATGGTTTTTAAAACATCATATTTTTGTATTCTAATATATAATTCTTATTCACCATAACCTTATATTTCTCTTGCAAATACCAACTTTGTGAAATAAAACCTGATTTGAATATCTACTTGTACAAAGTCAGACTGCGAAGGCAGCTTGAAAAGCACGTGGGAAAATGCATGTTTAAAAAGTACAGTGAATCTAGAAAAATCAACGATTCAACTTGCTACGATTCAGCTATCCACACTTACTTTGCTTCACTTAAAAATAATTGTTTTCTTGAAATATGACTTTTAAATATTGAAATTCATCAAAAAACCATTTTTCTTCTTCAGAATATCTTTAATTTGACTACTTTGCGTCTAATCTAGTTTATCAGAAGTTCCCCGTAGAAGCGTGAAAGCGATTGTGCCCATAAAAGAGCAAACAGTAAATGACGTTAATGAGCACGCCAATATAGCAAGTTGGACTGTAGCACCCAAATAACAAGTGCAGTATCCGCGTTCTACCGAAACCAAAAAGAGCGATTTGAGGGCAAATAAGAAAACCGAAGTTGCGGCAGCAAAATAACCGCACGCAAACCGTTGCCTGCTGCTCTGAAGTTGACCAGAATCGCAACCCGGAGATTGAGTAAAAGTACGAAGAGTTGCAGCAGCTGAAGTAGGCCTTCAAAAAGTATGGCCACTTTTTGGGTACTCGAAGCATCAACAAAGTACCCTGCCCTGATGTGATCCTCATCTCTCCCTCTTTTTACCAACTGTGATCTTCCGGTCTTCTGCGGCAGTTGCCCGAGAAAGTCTGTTGTTTACCTCTGTTTATCTGAACCGAAACTACCCATCAGCACTTTCAATGCTACCCTCTCTTCTCGGAAAGTCGACTGCAAAGACTGCGGCTTCAAGCGCTCTCTCCAGCTCGGTGACGGCTCCATTTCGCGTTCGGCGATGCTGCTACTCGGCGCCACTTTTGGAGCAGGTGCTTCGATCATCAACGATGGCCATCGCCGCCGCGACAAGGGCTATTACTTTTCGTGATGATCACCAGATTAATAACAACAGTCGACGTCGATGTTATCACACCTCAATTATCCGCGGCGGCAGTCCGACTCGCCTTAGTACGGCAGCTCTGCTTCTTCGTGCAGCTAATGAATCAGCTCGTCTCTTCTTGTCACAATCACCTTTCAGCACTTCATCAGTATCATCAGGAGGTGGGCATTCGTCGAGTAAGCAGTTCTTCAAAACAAACGATAAGATCGAATCTTACTTCAGTGCAATTGGAGGCCACTCTGATTTACCGCCACCGAGTTTGACTTCAAATCAAGTAAGTGCACCAAAGTGTCTGCCGCCTGTCTTGATGCATTCTAAAAACAAATTTAATTTAGGTAACTCGAATACTTCGGACAAACGAGTCACTGATCTTTAACAATGTCACTGCCCGAGAAAACGAAGTTTTCATAAATGCTTTCCTCGATCGCGAAGTTCCAGAGTCAAAAACGAAGAAAAGTCAACAAAAAAGTTCATCCACACGGTCTCAAGAGCCTCAACGGTACAGTTTGATCAGCAATTCCTGGGTGACGAGCATCGAGTCAAATCAACTGGCCTCTAATCATCCTATTGAAGACCGGTTAAGAGTGGCGACGCTCAACTTGGAGAAGATATTTTCCAACGATTCTTCTGAAACGGAACAGCTAAAAGACGACTGTATGGCTTTTGGAGTTTTCGACGGCCACAGCGGCGGCCTCTGCGCTGATTTGATCTCTCGCCGACTGTTCCACTACATTGCCATTGCCTTGCGAGCTCTTGAACTTCGATCCTCGGGTGCTGCGTCCTCAGTAAAGCCAGCCTTCTCAGTGGACATTCTCCAAAAGATTGCCCGCGACCACACTAAATCGCCGCCCGATTTCTACCACAATATCCATGTCGTTTACGAGGAGTCAATTGCTGAGAGGCTGCAAGCGCGAATTGAAGAGTTTGAGTGGCGCTCCCTCGAAGCGTTCGCCATTGAGGAGCTTGACTACGAAGATTTGCCCACTACCGACGATGTCGACGGCTCTGCCAAGATTGAATCAGCCCTGCGACGTGCCTTTCTTGCCTGTGATCGTGATCTAAGTCGTGAGATTCAAGCGAATCTACTAAATACCTCAAGTAATGTTTTACTCCACTACTACCTGTCGCTGGCCATCTCGGGTAGCTGTGCCACTGTGGTCATTCTCTACAAGAATGAGGCCTTCATTGCCAGTGCTGGTGACACGAAGGCAGTGATGGGAACACTGAAGCAGGCAGAACTGAAAGCAGAAGTTCCCGAGTCAGGTATGGAGCAGGCTGAGGCATTTTCTACCTTTCGAATGTAAACTAACACTTTTTTTAAATTACACCAGACTCAAAAGTGAAGCCGATCACCCGAAAGATACTCAAGTCAACTGAGCTCAGTTTTGAGCATAATTCAGAGAACATTAAAGAGCTGAACAGGCTCATGTCTGAACACCCTAAAGATGAGCAGAACTATATTATTCGCGAGAACCGCCTCCTAGGCTCGTTGATGCCGCTTCGAGCCTTTGGCGACTTTAGCTTCAAGTGGTCAGTCGAAAAGATGAAGCAGCTTGGTAAGGGTTTGGTACTTGATGTCTTTTTCTGAATTCTGATCATATTCTATTCTAATGCAGGCATCACTAGAGCTTTTGGGTCGCATATTATACCCACTCATTACAAAACACCGCCATACCTCACTGCCGAGCCGGAGATTACCAAACTAAGTCTGGTGGAGGATGCCGACGAATGCGCAGGCGAAGAGGACACCATTCAACTAGACAGGTTCATCATCCTCGCGACGGATGGCCTCTGGGAGCAGTTCGAAGGCGCGAGAAAGGTGGTACAGGCAGTTAATCGGTACCGCCAGAATGTACAACAGCAAATCGATGCCTTCACATCAGCAAACTTATTTAAATTTGATGACTCAAAAGATGGCGACAGCAAAGATCTGGAAGAAGACTCGGACAATGATGACAGTCCGCTGACTATCGGCAAGATTGTCGACCGACTGAGGAAAAAGGTGACCGACCCACCTGCGGCCATCTTTGAGCGCATCACCGCTGATGACGACCTCATTGAGGACATCAACTGCGGCACCTACCTACTGCGCACTGCTCTCAGTGATACCTCAGCGGGCGGTCTCACTTCAGACGGTGAATTAGCATATGAGGAAGAGGAAAAGGAAAAGTTTAGTCATCATGAGGATCAGTATGAGCAGCAGCGAAAAAGACACGACAAACTGGTGGGATTTTTGACATTACCACAGTCAGTGGTGAGAAACTTTAGGGATGACATCTCCTTGATTGTTATTGGACTGAAGTGAACAATAAGATGTATGTAGATTTATTTTTCTTCAGCTGTATTATTTGTATATTAAAGAAGGTTTTTTGCAAACTGAATACTGGGCATTAATTCAACAGCTTTTCAAGTGCTGATTTACCTTTCGCACATGGCTTTGTGAACAATACAAAAAATGGTTGCCTAGATTTATTATTGATTTTCAAAATTCAACGGGTAAATCACAAAACAATTTTTATACAAATCAATTAAATAAGTGTTACAATTACAATCAGTGCTTTTTACTTGTTCTCGTCATTGTCGGCCAGAAAGGATTGCTATATCCTTTGCTGCTTCCTAGGCCGGTAGTGTATCCGTAAATTGGTTCATAGACTTCGTTGATTGACGCATACGGATCGGAATCAGTTGAAGAGTCGATGCTCGATTTAGAGTTTGGCTTTGATTTAGATTTGGAAGCCGCTTTGTGCCGCTTGGAGGTGAGGATGTTTATGTAATTTGACGACAGCACTTTGCGCATCATTGCTCCAAGTCCCTTCTTTGAAGAGGTAGCCTTTGGATCGAGATGCTTCTTGGAGGTAATTCGCGCCTCTAGTCCGCTGTAATAGGGATCCTCTTCGTCAATCATTCGCTCTAAAATAGAAATTCGAGTCATGTTAGATTGATTGTTCCGTCTGCTGTGACCAGACACCAGGCTTACCTCGGTATCCGAGCTGCGGAGCACTCTTTGGCGGTAGATGTATGGTACTGGCTGTCATCTTGATTGAGTTTAACTTTTGCTTACCACCAAAAGGCATGACCATGGATTTACTTCTAGACATCGTATCATAAATGTGGTCTCTGTCCTGATCAGAGTACTTTCCCATTCTATTCACCGTTTGGTGGCCCTTCATCGTGCTCCATGACTTTCGTTGACTATCACTGTTTTTGGCAAAGCTTTCCTGTCTATCGTCCATTAGATAGTCAGGAGAGGGAATCTGCACCGAGTAGGGATCATCAATCGGTGCATGACGAGACTTTTTGATAGTATTTATCTGCTTAGATAGTTTCTTCTTGTCTCGAGGTGGCAGTTTCGGTGGTTCACTCGAATCGGCATTGCCGTGGTGAAAACTGTCTCGAGGAAGAGGTGGCAGTGGTCCAGGACGGGTGGAACGAGTTGACGCTGAATAGGGATATGAAGGGCAGGAAAGACCCAAACTAGGGCCATAATTCCCGCTTTCGTGCTCAAAGTTGCGCAGTTTTGGACTAAAATTTCGATTGGTCGGTGGGCCAAACCGGCGGTACTCGTAGTCGCTGGCGGTTATGTAATCATCTGACACGCCCCCTCTGTGCCGCGATCCACTGTAGGAGTGGTCGCCTATTCGACCGTAGATGGTGTCCTCATCATCAAAGTCATCCTCGGACGCGTGGGGACTGTGCCCAGGCTGGACATTAAAGATGGACACAAAATCAGGAACTCTGATGCGCGTTTCATTTCGACCGCTGACTCGAGAGTTGTTATTATTATAATTGCTATGATGACTGGAAGCCATGTGGTGATTTCCATTTCCGTGATGTGGCTGAGGGTGGTGAATGGTGCCACGAGACGGACGAGTGTTTGCCAGTCGGTGACTGGGCTCTCGTTGGCTGATGCTTTGGTAGATCACTACAAGAAAACATAAAATGCTCTTAGTTTTCATTCTTTTTAGAAATTGTGAAATATTTGTCATTACCAAGATTCATCTTTGATTTGAGCAAATCAAGTGCGACAATGTTAATGAACATGATGTAAATGGGAGAGTCGAGTATTGAAGAGGGATGGTTACGGACGAATGCAAGCACCACGATGCACTTCTGCTCCAGCTTCCTTCGGTCAGGGTACTCTGACTTTAGCTCGCGCACCATAGCTGCCTCAAATTTGGCCATGTCAAAGATGACATATGGTTTGTTGACGTCCAGCGCACCATTACAGTGAATTACACTGTTTGAGGCAACAGACTCTGAAAAGTCAGATGGAAAGGACTTGACGTACACTCCCGAGTAGTTGGTTAGTCGCTTCAGTACCATGTTGCCATTGGTCTCAATTCCAATGCGACACTGCAAGTGAAAGCAGCCTTGTTAGTAATGTAGTGCACAGTACTCTTTTACACAACCGAACAATACCTCATCAATGTAGTCCATTAGCTTATCTGTTTGTGCATCTCTGAATGGGTCATCGAATCCATTCAGTCCTAGTTTGAATCCATCAAATCCATCTTCTGATCCGTTGATGATGAACTGCTGCACTCTAATGTATGCCTTTGCTATTCGTCGATTGCGACTCATGAAAATCATCTTGGCCCATATCTCATCGTCTATTTGCTCCCACTTTTGAAGCACTTCAGCAATGTGATCCTGAAAGAGAAACATTTTTAGTCATGTTCAGAGTGAGTCGTATTTTTAAAGGTCAGATGATATCAATCAACCTCAAGCTGACATCGGCCTTCCTTCAGCACTCAACCAGAGCATAACGGTCAAATGGGTGAACGTCTATTGTGTAAATGTAAAAATGCTAATCAAAACACTTCCCTACTTGCCTCTCTATCATTTACAGCTTGTTGCTCACTCTGCCAATTGGATAATTAATTACACTTTTATACCTTTTCAAAACAAAGAACCTTTAATTGAAGCAAAAATCGCTACCTTCAATTTATAATTATGATTAGAGTAGTCTGATTTTAATTGATCTTTTTTATTAATATCCCTCTTCAATGGTAAAAACTTGAAGTTGCAATCAGAAGTTTGCCCACTGCCCACGCTTGCCAAAACATGCGATTAACTGTCATAATGGTGAAGGCGAAATTTATTGTCACGGTTCAAAACTTCTTAATTAAGTTTTATTTTATATTAAAATGGTTTCAAAAAGGAAGTTATGCAAGCAAAAAATGTTCAATTTGCAGGTTACTTTCATGGTTGCATGTTGTTAACCGAGTAATACTTAATTGAGCTCATTTACAGTGTATTTTAACTAGAGTACTTTAAGAAAAGTTATAGTAAAAACGCATAAGTTTTTATTATTTAAAAACATAATCTTATAGCTTAAATCCAGTAAACCACCTGTTGTTCACTGTGTTGTCAGTTTTTTCTTTCTTTCATTATCTTCAATTGACCATTTTTTTCATTATTTCTTATCACTTCCAGCTTTTTCTAACCATTAAAAATCACTTTATTAGCAATGGCACACAATGGTACACAAGCTGGCTCTGTAATGTAATAAAAAGAAAAGCGACACTATCGACTATTGTCCGACAGAAAGCAATGTATGACCAAAATGAAAAATAGTGCGACTATTTAATAGTGACAAAAAAATAAGAAAATGTTTGAACGGGAAAAGAAAGAGAAAAACAGACAGTGCAAATGATACATTTTTACCTTTTCAAATAAACACTAATGTCCATTTTCAAAATCCACAGTTTCCGCTTTTAATCTATAAATATCAATAAATGTTGTTTGTTTTCCTGAACCCTCTCAACATAGCTTTTCAACTAGTTTCCGGTCCATTAAACACTGTTGCACTATCTAACCTGCCTTGGAGCTGCTCTTCCTTTCTTTACAATAAACATATGAAAACGTATTCACTCTGTACTGTATGCAATAGTGCAGTCTGCAATTTAAATGCGAGCTTAGCAAGTGCAACAAGTGTCCTGTTGGTTGCGATGGCTTTACCTTTTACGGAATTTGACCATCGACAAAAATGGCACAGAAAAAACGGTGTGCAAGCAGCTGCAACAGACGGTGCCTTGAATTCGAGTGCTAGTGAGAGCCGTGAAAAGAAGATGAGGAAGAAAATATATGCAAACGAAAGCTGAAATTTGGCGATTTATCCCTTTTGCAAGTGGTATTTCCTATGACCACTGCTTGCTTATATGTCTATATTTGTTTTGCGAATTATAAGGTACTTTTGCTGGTTTGGGTAGTATGTATGTTTTTTCTCTTTTTATGATAGTTGAATGCAAGTTTAATAGTAAATTTTTTTGAATGAAAGGTGCTAGTTTTTTAATAAATTAAAAAATAAATCTGTGTTAAACTTAAAAATATTGCGTTACTGATAAGACTTTTTGGCACAAGTCATTGAATGAAGAAATAAGTTCAATAAAAAAGTGCAAAACAGACAGCCACTTGTTGCTAATTTTAGCAAAATTAGGACAACAGAAGTGCCTTTTGATGTGATGCCGATGATTTTATGAGCAACTGACAAGCTGAAAGAAAAGAGGCAAAAAGAATTTGCATGAGAAACGAAGAGGCAGTCACTACTAAATGGCATGGTAGAAGGTGAAGATATTTTACATATTTATAAAAATAAACAAAATATGTATTTTCAAGATAAATATACACTATTACTAGATGCCCTATATTTTTTCTATTGTGTTTCAGTCAATTGTAAGTTCAAGTAAAAACAAAACTCAAATGAAATACTTGTCAAAAAAAACTTAAAAATAAATCAGTTTACTACTTCCTCCAATTTGCATAATTTCAAGATAAAATATTAAGTAACCCATGACAAAAACTCAAATAAATAAAATTTATTTTGTATTTGTACTCAAACTTTGCATAATCTTAATTCTTTTTGCTCATGCATCAAATAATCCTTTATACTAGTTTTCTTGCATTTAGTTTTAACGGATTAGCTCATAACACATCGTTAGCATCAAAGAAAAAATAAAGTAAACAAAAAGGGCATTTGGAGAAAAGGACGAGCACACCGCTAAAGGCTAAAGGACAGTCATCGTGTTTAGTCATCGTTTGTTTACAGTTAAGGATGTTTGCCATAGAAAGGATCAAGAAAAAGCGAAAGTGAGTGAGTATCTGAGAATGAATGAAAAGCAACTTCTTTGTCCATTGTCTACAGTAAGGTTAAGATTTTGCAGGCAGATTGAAGATTTCTGTCTGTCTCGTTGCCAATCTTTTTTTGTTTGTCTCATTCTTTTGATGCTTTCAAACATGGTTGTAAAAAGAAAATTTTACGAGTTTCACCTAAATTTTGATAATTTACATCGCATGTCAACTGACTTTTATATTTTCTCTTTTGTGGTTTGAAATAAGTACAAAATAGCTTTTTTATATACAAAACATTTTTAAATAGAGATGCCAGCGAAGTTGAAGGTTAGCTTTTTATGCAATTAAGCAGCAAAGTTAAAATTAAACTAGAAAAAATGAGGTTAAGAATAGTATAATTTCTGTGTTATCTTTCAGGCTTTTATAATAATACTATAAAAAGGGCAAAAATTACAATAATTAGCGTTGAAAGTTAATTTTCAAATTAAAGCTGACCACAAAATGAGTTTTTTGCCTAGGCCAAATAGTAAATCAAAGGAAGGGCACTAAAGCAGTCAGTTACAACTGATACAAATCAAGTGAAAAAGAGCATTTTATTAAGCCATTGTCTTTAAGTGAAAAAACAGGTTATTTTATTAGCTAAAATCAAGAGAACTATTTATAAAGACTAACTTGTTTATTTACTTTTATAAAGAAATGTGCTTGTGAAGTAGAAAGCAAAGTAAAATTAAATTGCACCCAACTAAAATCAATCAGCAAATGTCAAAATTTGTATTTGTGTATGTTTAACACTTACCTTAAAGAGTTGTTCGGTAGAGAACCACATCTCCTCGTAGTCCTCAAAGGGGGGAAATTTTTGCATGGCGTCCAGGCCAGCATCACGTGAACGTGACAAAATCTGCCGCCGACTAATTGTCGTTGTCATTTTGGCTCAATTAGCTCTTTTGCTACAGCATATGAGTGTGTGTGTGCTGAGCACAACTTGAAATAATAAATAATGTATAAAAAATGAATGCGGCAAAAAGCACTGAACACAAAGTGGGCGTCGGTGGGCAGAAGTGACGATCGACAAGTCGTGCAAGGCGGTAATTAGTGGCGGAAATCTATTGGAAGAGACAATAGTAAGTGGTAAGTAGTTGGTTAAACAACAGCAGCGTGAAAGTTTATATCTTGTAAACGGGGCAAAAAAATAAGTATAGGAAGCAACAGTTGGCAAATGGCGGATAATAGATTATTAATCGATTGAATGGTAATGAGTCAATTGAATTGGACGAAATAAGTAGGAGAGTGGGTGAGTTAAGGGAAGAGGCGAGGGGGAGAATCGATCATTGTCAATCGGGAAGTGTTTGACTGGCCAATGCTCAGAGAGGCAAATTATCTAATGGTCTTTTAATTACCCAATGGACGCCTGTTCTAGTTGCTTTACATGCTCCCCTTGCCTTGTTTTACGAGCACACACATTAAGTGCACAGACACGTAATACCGGGTGTTGGCTGAGAGACTATCTCTCCGAGTCTACCACGCGTACTTATGGTTGCCCATAAACTGTCTCACTTATTTTTCACTCTTTGCACTCATTCGTCTCCTTTTGTCTTTTCCTGTCTACTACTCCTCCGACCAATGTCCACTTGTTTTTTATTTGTCTGTTCTTTCAATTTCAGTTGCCTCCACATATCAATCAAAGTGGTAGTTGTCGATCTAATGTGCGCGCTTAGATCAGCTCAATCAGTGGGAGAGTGCAATCTGCTTGATTGAGCGCCAAATGATCGATCATCGAAGGTAAACAAAACAGTGTCAATCAGTGGCAGTGATGCAACTGCGTAGACTGCTTGGACGAACGATTAGTGGCTGTAACCAGGTAGAAGACATTCGCATTAAACTACGAACGCTAATTCAAGCATACTGACTCAGAAAGACGCTAACAACAAGTGCGAGAAGAAGAACGTGGGAGATAATTGTCCTGAAGAAGTGGAAGATGCCAGTGAAGATGAAAGATAAACAGCGAAGACGACTGACTCAAGTGGAAATTATCTTGCGAAGGTTAACGACTGAACGAGAAGTGTCTTTGGAACATCAAGTGTGTGAGCTTCAGACAAAGACAAAAGACCGACAACAGTCATGTCGCTTAGAAGTCACTCAGACTGACGACGAACAAGGCTAATTAGCATAAAGTTAGTTTAGTTCCACTGCAAAAAATCTGACAAATCACGACTCCAATTTATTATTCTTGAATAGCCTACTTGTAGATTTGTTGTGGCTTTTAATTAAATGAGATCACAAAATGACAAAAAATCTTAACTAAGATAAATTTAAAAATTAAAAAACTTTATATTTATCAGCGTCTGGCTAACCTGACAACCTAATTTTTAAGACAATGAAAGATTATAAAAACGTAGCACAGCATCTTTTTAAAAAGGCATTAAAATATCAAATTACCTCTTTTTTTGTCGTCCTCTAGTAAGGGGCTAATTTGTGAACGGTCTAGGCAAGTGCTTGCTGTCGGTAGAGGAAGACACTGGTGCAACTGTTTGATGAGTTTGAACAGACTGAACCGACCACAAATGGTAAAACAATGCCCACTGACACCGACTGATTGATGGCAATGTAGTCAACTGCCCTTTTTGCAGCTCACTGCAGTGTCCACTTCTGTCACAACTGCTGCTGGCGGTTTTCCGAGGACTGAGGTTTGCCGCAAAGGATGATGATTTGAAAATTGGCTTAGCAGTCATCGGCGACAGGAGCGACAGCAACAACAGAAGTAGTAGTCAGCTCAGATGGTTCGATAGACAGTGAAGTACTGCAGTGATGAGATGATAAATTGAGCGGACGATGGACAAAGACAACGGTTGCTGCTGATGTAGCTAATGCTGATGCTGTTGTAACTGTTGTCGGAGATTTAGACAGTGCCTGGGCAGCAGTGGATGCTATAAATAGAGACGGCCAACTAGTGTGTCCGGTAAATGACACTATACCCAAGCTGAAGACGAGGAAGGAGGAGAGGGCCGTGCAGCAGACTCGCACAACTACCACGTTGTGCACCAAGAGCTGCACTAATAAAATATGTAATGATGCCGATTTATTGTCGATTGGATCGAGATATCCTTGGGTGAAGGCAAATGTAGGGCAAGTGTAGCAAAGTGAGCAGAACTGCTGCAGCGGCAGCAGTAAGACGAGGGGCAAAGTGTTTGCCGGTGATCACTGATCGCAGATTTGGACGACACTGTCGACACTGTAGTTCAAAGGCGCTATGCACTTGGCGCCGTTAGAACACACACACACAAGAAGATAAAATTGTGTTGCTTTGTTTTGTCCTGCTCCTTGGCCAAGTGTTGCTCACTCTTTGCTAGGTGATCCTTTACTCAAAGAAGAAGGGACAAAATCTTCTTTTTTTAGAGCGAAAATGGCGGTACGCTTCATTGAAGACAAGTGAAAGAACGGCAGGAATTGTAATGTGATAATTTAGAAAAGAAAACGAATTTTCTTCAAGTAGTGGGGAGAAAGTTGACAAATGCCGACAGAGAGAAAGAAGAAAAAGCAGTATTGGCAGTTGGGGTGCACTAGGGTAACAGGTGCAACAGGTGGCAAAGGCACATTGAAATTGAAAAACGGCAAAATTGCAGAGGTGAGGTATTTGACGATTAGGTGAGGGGGTGAAAGTGAGAACTTGCTTCAGTTGAAACGGAACAACTCACTAACTACACTGTTTGGTCAGAGGAAGGAGCAAGTGTTTCAGTAGAGGTGGCAGTTGTAGTGGTAGCAGGAGGCGACAAATGCGCCAGCAGCATGGTCGTCTGCAGTGTGAGTCAGTGGCGGCGACCACATTGAGCGAAGGGCGACTGTTTGTTCAGACGCCTCGTCGGTTGTCTTGATGCTCTTTTTTGGATGACTCTTCTTCTTTTTCCTCTTCTTCTCGTCTCTCCAAGACATCGTCCATCGGATGGCTAATTGTTGCCTCTCTTTAGCACTGTGCTCCGCTGAAGGATCAAGGAATTGCTCAGCCACGAGGGAGCACTTCTCAGGTGAATTGAGAAAAAACTTGGCGCGCTCCAAGGCTCAACTGTTGCTGCTCGACTTGTGTGTACAACACAAGACTACTTTTCGCTGACTGATTTTCGTAGCGCCATTGAAGCAAACGGCAGCAACAACAGCCTTTCACTGGCTTTGGAACATGCCAGAGCGAAAGTAAAGTGAAACGAAAAGGAGAGAAAACGAAACGAAACATGCGAAAGGCTCACTTGAACTTGTCTGTTTTTGGCAAACGGGCGCCACTGGACTGCACTGCTCTCTATGGATGAACAACTAACGGAACAAGTTTTCCTCCTCCTCCTCTCTTTCTTCTTTTCAGTGTGTAAGCAGTGCTCCAGTAGTGCTACTGCCTGTCGACAACGAGAGCGATAATGTTTTTCGGTACTACAGAGTCGGCCGAAGTGTATTACACTCCAACAGTTGTCAACTTCAGCTCTGGATGAAACGTTTTTTACAGGTTTAAATAAATAAACTGCTAAACATGTAAAAATGTTTTTTGCAAGTACGTACCAAAAATTAAGGATAACTTCCTTTTTATAATTCTAATTAGCATAAAAGGTCAAAAGGAAAAGCACTACAAATTATTTATAAAAATGTTTTTAAATTAAATGGTAGTTGACTTTGGCAATAATCGCACTAAAATTCAACTACCTTTCAGTGAGGTGTCAGACAGTAAGTGGAGTAAGGGAAGCATGGACATTAGTCAATAGTCGTGGCCCATTAACGCGCTGATGACTGCTCAAAATGACGTATTTATGACACTTACTGCCTGGCAAAGGTGTGATATATTTGGCTGAAACAACAAGACAGTCCAGAACAGTGACAAACGGTGCGCTAGTAAGGAAAGATGACTTTTAGTTTTGAAAAGCTGAAAAGGCATCAGACAAATACGGCGTGGTACAGCTCTTATTATTTTACTACAATTCTTACGTCAGAGAATTAGACTGTTTTAAAAAGTTTGTGCACACCTTTGCCTTATACAAAAAGCTAAACAGTTTCATTAGAAAAAAGACGTAGCTTTCGTTGCTCTTCAGACTCATTTGTAAGTACGATGGATGATTAATTGGTGAATGGAGGTGATGCCTTCCTTCTGTCTGTCTGTTCTTCTGCTTGTTACACAATGTCTGACGATGAGACCGCAAATGGAAACGATGAGAAAGTTGAAGTGACTGCTGTTGCTGGCATGGTTCGTCTTCAAGGGCAGTTCAATTGCAGTGACAAAGAATGGGGAGGCATAGGGCAGATGTCAATTGACGATTGTCTGCCGTGTCTTGTGAATACGTATGTGTGCAGCTGTGTAATGATGACTGAACGAGCGATGAGATGATGCTAATGAATGAAATGCACTGATGACCTACTGCTCGTTTTCCAATAGATGTGCAATCTATCCACTGTTATTCACTACGACGGATTTATTTTTGCTCAGGTAAATTTGAAAAAAACGTGAAAATACAAAAATCAACGTTGAAATGCTTGAATTTACGTTAATCTTATACTTAAATTTTATTAAACTTATTTTTAAATTTTTTAACATTAATTTCCTAAAATTTCATCGACTTTCTTTTTTAAAACTGATGCCATGACCAGCTTTACAGGTCCATTTAAAATTTTAGTAAACCCTCCTAAAAACCCATCTACCACTGGAGAAATTAGCGGAAGTGGAGATTGATAATCAAAAGTAACACCTTCAAAACTGTTAAAAGTGATGCTATCAACGAATGGCCGAGAGAGAAAATTTGCCATTTTGAGAACTATCGTAAAAGATGTTTTAGCTGCATTGATTGTCAATGGAATGGAAAATCGTTTAAAAGGCAGCAAAGAAGATATTGTAGATAAGAAAATGATGGAAGTTTTTGAATTGAAGGTAATGTTAGGGCAAGATAAAGAAGCAGTAACTGTGAAGAGAGAAAGTTGAATAAATTATATTTATTTTTAATTTAGTTTTCTTACAGATAAAGTATTTGTTATCTTCCTTCAATTGCGAATCAAGTCGTTTTATCCTCTTTAAACCAGAAATGCTTGAATTTTCAAACATAAAACGAACTAAATTAAAATGTTTTAGTACGCCAAAAGTAATGACATCTACAGGTCCAAGGGTGACATTAAAATCTAAAGGAGTATCGTTAAAAGGCAATGGATCAAAACTGGTGAGATTTGCTAAGATGGTGTCCACGGTTACATCAAGAATTGTGTTTGATGAAGTGCCTGCCAAAAAATTAACTTTTGAATTTTGAAAAAATAATTAAAACTTTTGACATTTACCTGTAATAAAAACAAAAAGCCCCAAAACAAATGAACAAATAACCAAAATTTTCATTTTTATGTTTTAGATTTGTGAATACAAGCAAAAATACTGCAAGTTTAATTTGAGACATTGTTTTATTTTTTATATACATAAAATAAAAACCGTTTCAGTTCATCAATTGGAAAAGCCTTCTAGCAAATGGTGCACAACATTTTAAATCAGCATGTTAAAATTAGTTTTCCTGGAAAACTGTTGTACATCGACGGCATGGCCACTGGACAATTAATCGTCAACCAAAGACGTTGTGTCTCATGATGTTCATCAGAATACGAATGACAAAAAACGAGGAGTAAGTCATGATTTAAACGGCACTTCTGTAAATTGTGAATAATATCAAGAAGAACCGCTCAGACGAGTCCGTATCATTAAATTAAAACAGTTTTTATAATTTCGTTTAACTAAAACGAGTACAAATTTAAAATAAAAAAATGTTTTTTAAAAGAAAAAATACATCAGATGTCTTACTGCATCCTTAACTAAGCAATGACAAGCTTAGAAATAATTGACGATTCAGTAGACATTAGGTTTTCTTCATAAACGCTCTCTTGTAGTTCGGCAATTGGAGAGTGGTCAAGAGGAATGCTGTTTCCATAGAGCACAGGCTCTTTCCATTGACGCACTGCAGTCACTTGGGCCATTGTCTTGTTGAAAAATTCACTCAACAATTCGTGTGAAGTTGAAGCAAAAAAGACACTAAAAATATAAAGAATATTATCAAACAAAAAGTACTTATGAGCATTTGTACTCTTACAATTGGTATTGAGGAGCGGAGTTTCGGCGACCAAAATGTACTTCCCCATGATATTCGCTCAGTTCAGTGAAAAGAAGGCAGATGGTGTTTTCGAGCCCATTAACAGTGGCCTCTTCAATGTTTACACTGTTCAGGCAGCAGTCCAAATCGAACTTGTCCTGATTAAGGTCGGCTCGCTTGGAGCACACTTTGAGGTGCTTGCCATCAATTTCTACAAAACGCTTGACAAACTTGAATTTGGCTATTTTAATAGCTTTATCATTGACGTCCAGTGGTGGGTGTTGCTCCACGTGAACGCCCAATGAGTAGACAATACTTTTGCCAAAATCAATGGACGACTCTTGCTGCAGATAAACTTGATCTTCACTTAGTGACAAAAAGTAGTCGAATTGCTCAATATTGTGTTGAGAGTCAGTGCAGTTGCCTCGATGGATGGTCATTGAACCAAATAGCTTGAAAGAAGAGCCCACAACAGAAACCAAATCGATGTTATCACAATCGGTATTCAGAAAATTCAATTTGTTGTTCCAAGCTTGGTTTTCGTTGCCCGAAGAAGGTTTCTTCTTGTCAAATACACAAGCTTTAAAAAACTTGACGCATTTAAAAGCCTTCTTAAATTGTTTGATGATCTTGCTCATTGATGAACTGGAAAGATGATTTTCATGCTTTTGAACGCTGAGATTACAAAAATAAAATTGCACAACAATTTTGAAATCAGGCTCTAAATTGTCAAAAACCTTATCAATTTCAAACTGAAGTACGTTCTTAGCTTTGTCATGACTGAAAGAAGAAGCGTTGAGCATAGTGGAGGCAAAAACTTTGTCTTGATGACGCACAATACAGAACACATAAATGTTTGGTGCTAAAACACAGGACAAAATTAAAACATTTATATTAAAGATTCCATTAAAACTTACTGTGCACACGCATCGGCAGTGAGATCTGGTAAAGGGCAACTCGGCCGCGGCCAATATTGACCAAAGTTCCATTCACTTGAGGACTCTTTCCAATGCGTTTGATCTCATCTTCAATAGCTTCCTGTTTGATGGCTGTTTGTAAACATTGGTTAGATAAAAATCGGTTAGATATATCTGATACTGACCACAAACAATGAGACGCATATTGGCTTTTGCAATATCGTAAGCATTTTCCTTCAGAATACTTGACAAGAGAGAAGGATCTTTCTTGTAGTTCTCGAGCAAAAAGAGTGATATCTTCTTTTGAGTTATGTTCTCTTGCTTCCACTGATTAATCAGCTGACTGACGATTTCACTGGTACTTGGGTTGGACACTTCTTTCGAGCTGTATTTTGATTGAAACTCACGACTGGCGATTGCTGAATGCAAGCTTTTGGGTTGCGGTGACTGCTTTTGGGTGTTCGGAACAGCGTCCTCTTTGTGAGCACCAGTCCACTTTTCGGTAGGCATTTCTGTGATAAAATCAATACTGATTTACACAAAAAATGACTGTTTACTTTGTTTACTTACTAGTTTTGGTGACAAACAATTTAGCAATTGCATCATACTTGTGCTCTTTGATCCCGTTAAGCACATTGCTTTGCTTGATAGAAGGACTCTTTTGAGGAATCGAAGTGATGCTAGAAGAGCGTACATTTATAGTTGAAAGCTCACTTTCCGCAGAGCCGTTCAAGTTGCTCTTTGGTGTTTGAACGACTTGTTGTTCATCTTTAGCAAAAGAAGAGCTGGATGATTTGAAATGCAACGTTTGCTGCAGCAAGTTGATTCGAGATTTCAATGTCGACTTAACTTTTGCAGGAGGGGTAGACATAGTTGAACAAAGAGATTTTTTACTACCAGAACTCATCGCCATAGCTAAACTAACCTAACAAATGACAAAGTAGTGGTTTATATCTAGTGTACGCGTTTATTACAAAATTAAGAATAAAAATTAAGAATAGAATAGTTTTTAAATTAATTAACTTTCTCCGTTTAGTTCGAAATTAATTAAAAAATTTCTGTGTTATTTGACAAATAAAAATTTTTTTATTGAAAAAGAAAAAAATTAGTTTGGATGTGTTACTTTTAATTGAAAGTTTTTTTTGCTCAAATTTTATGTTAATTTTACAAAAAAGATAATTATTTTGTAAAATTAACACGATACTTAGAAAAACCAAACAAAAAAATCAATTTTTTATAACTAAAAAGTAAATTTAATTGTTTCCAAATGTTAATTGCTTTACACAAAAAAAACAATTTTTAACTTAAGCAAATGAAATTGAAAACAAAAATCCTTACAAAGTAGCGATAATGATTACATTTATTAAAAGGAAAACATTGATTTTTAAATTAACAAAAACAAATACTTTTCTGATAATCATTAAAAGTGAAATATTTAGAAATCAAGTTGTGTTTTGATACATTCACAAATTAGAGAAAAGCACTGTATTTACAAATGCTGAACAAATCATTAAAGGCAACTTTTTAGTTGACACTGAAAAATGTCAATTTAAGTTTTCAATTTTTTTTCTTGTATTGATTAATTGCCTTTCAAGTAAGCAGAAAACTAAAAGGAGCGACACAAAAATGATCTTGAACGCAAAATTTACTATCATAATGGCAAAACAAGATAATAAAAATTCATTTTCTGATACAAAAAACTACAATTCGTTAATTGCTTCTCTTTCTTAAATGGGCCTGCTTTCATTTTGATCGCATTTGCATTTTTAAAGTTTAATGATCAAACCGCAGCAAATGCTAGATTTTTAAAAAATGTTTTGGTCTAAAATTCGTCGATTTGTAGCCTTGAACTATTTCACTCTATACTACTACCAGGAGATTGTTGACCGGTACAAAATCTTCTACGATCGCAATAAATACCGCCGTTTGTACCAGTATGTTGGCCAGTATCTCCTTCTGGAGTATCGAAAAGTTGCCGGACCTGAGTACGCATTACGTCGACCTGCAGACTATCCTACAAGAATTAACTCACAGCCATCACACCTTCGTTTCATTCGCTTGCTTTTTCTCTTTTATGTACTACGATGCTTTAGTATAGCTTTTATTCGACCTGTGGCAAACACTGAGCAAAAACGAATACTCCTTGGAACAGAGCTTTTCAAAGCTGATTACTTCTATATGGAGGTAACCTTCCTCTTCAGGAGCAGCATCTCCTACTTCTATCTGCAATTTAGTTTTACCGATTGCCTTCTTGACTACAAGTTTTTGGCTATTTTTTGCATGTCGGAAAATAATATGAACAACCTTTCTCCGGCACACTTTGGCATTTCGTCTGTTGATTTTAGAAAGTTTAAGAAGTTTCGTACCTTGGCACTTGCATTCTACAACGCCACCATGGCTTCAGTCCCACCTTTTGGTGTTTGCTGCATTCTTTTTCTCAATCTTACAGCATCGCTTTACACAATTGTCCCATTGATAAGCTTGACATGGACTGTTATAACGGACTACTGGATCTACATTGTTTGCACAGTCATTTACGGCAATCTGACTGCTTTTATAGTAGTAGCTAAGTACCTCAACATCAAACAAAAGTCAATTGCTACTTCTATTGAGACTCATTTTAGTAAACTTTTGTACAGTAAACAAGTCAATCGCATGCAGCCGATGCTGTTTGCAAAACTAATGACTTTTAATATTCGTTACTCCCACTTGTATGATGAACTGTTTGACTACCATCGGTTTTGGGTTGTTTTTGTTAGCGTCATCTTTGTATTCTACATTCTTCTAATTTCGTTTATCATCTACATAGCCATTTTTTCTACTATTGCTATTTACGTGAAGATTATTTATTATCTCATTTTTTACTTTCACGTAGTACTCCTCAGTGCCATTATTTACTACGCAGGAGGTATGGTCCGACGGAATGGCCGACTTGCTATCAAATTCACCTCAACATTAGCTAGATTTACTAAAAATGGCAAAGGAGTGACAACTGCCTCATCGAACGTATTTGAAGTACTGAAAATGAGCAGTCTCAGTGAGTCTTACACTCAAATGAATGAGAACGGATTCACATTGCTAAACGGTTACCTCATCACTACTGACACATTTCGCCTCATTATTGTAAACATAACAATTTACTTTTTACTCATTCTAAAAACCTAAATTTTTAAAAATTAATGATCAAAGATTTATAAAATTTTACAAGCGTTTTTTGTTTAAAATAACTTTTGTAATCTTACTACAGTAAATAACAGAATAAATTTTTTAAGTTACGTTTCCTAAAAAACTAGTTTACTGCAAACATTATTTTTTAAACACGTTAACACAAAACTTGTTTTAAAACAAAACTAATTTATTTCACAACCCAGTAATTATAAAATTTAAATTAACATGAACGCACATTTACAAGAAAAAATAAAATTGTAGTTTTCAAATGAATTTTTGTAATTTAACTACCACCTTAATTTTGTATTTATTTAATATAGTTTTTTAAATTTTAAAAATGAAGCTAACTTTTGTTTTTACTTTTTTAAAAATTCAGATAGGTATTGGTTATTTTTACCAAACAATTTTTACATTTTTTATTTATATAGTTATTGGAAATGGATTTGTTGACTTAGCAGTTGACACAATATATCAAAGTATTTCTAACTTAGATCCTTTAAAACTAGATGAGTTTTATAATGATTTTAACTTGACTGTCAGTGATTCAAATTCAAATAAAAGCAAATTTTTAACAGAAATACAATTAGCACAAATTTTTATGAAAAATGGAACTCTTCATGGATTAAGAAATCTTAAAAGAACAAAAAAATCAAAAATGAACACAAATAGTTCACATTATATTTGTAAGTTTTTTTCAAACACATTTTTATATATAATTCATTTTTTAGTTGCTTTTACAATTAGGTGCAAAAACCTCAGTTTAACTGCTAACACCGGTGTCACTATTCCGTTGTTGTCATTGTTTACAAAATACAATTCATTTCAAGCGTTCATGCAAACTTATGTTGATGTCATAGAATTTGAAATTACTTTGCTAATGAAAAGTGCTTTGGCAAAACCTTTTGTTGATAAAGTAGATGTAAAGAAGTTTAAAGATGTTCACGTACAATACGACTTGTCTATTCCATTTTTATCATTTATTATCGAAACAACTATCCGTATTGTTTTCTTTGTGTTCAATGATCTTGTCAAATCATTTATTGGAAAGCTCATTACTGACATGATCAATGATTTATTAGATTAAAAATTCTCTAATTAAGCACAATTTAATGAATAAGTTTCATTTTTTTGTAAATAAATTTAATGACAGAATGGATACTTTTCAGTGGTTGCCAAGAACCGTACACCGCTGGCATGAATCTTATCTGCAAAGTAGCCCATCTCTGCGTCATGTTTGGTGCAGTGGTGTGCGTGAAATGTGGCCCAGTCATGGCATGAAAACCCGTAGAATTTGCAGCTGTTGTGAGCGCTGAGTGAGGCGTCGTAATAGAGCAAAGCTGCCTCATGGTGACAGGCAATCTCAAGTGGGTTGTGGCATTTTGGTTGATTGTGACCATCGTTGGGGTAGAAATCCAAATGAGCAAATGCATGCACAAAACCAAAAACTCCATTTAACGGATTATGGTCCTTACTAGCTGAGGTGTGAATTGCATCTACAAAAACGGCGTCATTTTTGGTGAGGAAGGTTCCAGGATGGTTTTCAAAAGAAGGCGCCGCTGCATCCAAAGCAGTGATTCGACCAAGCTTCCAGTGAAATGTCGACAGAGCATACCGTCCTGCAAATCCGGCACTCTGTGCACCCAGACTGTGCCCCACAATGTAGACGTTGTGTGGATTGACGCCATGGTGCTTCCTCAGCTCCTCCACCAGGTGTGCTACCTGGTGTCCAACTACCTGAGTGTTCGATGCTGCCCGCAGGTAGGGCGGCAGTGCCAGTGCTGATGCCCCGTGCCTCCAGTCGACCACTATGACGGTGCCCACTTCTCCATTACTGTGGTGCAGCATGTTAGTCTTGATTGACTGCAAATGACTGTCCTCGTGACTTGAGGTAAACCCGTGTATGAGAATAGCCAGACGTTTGTGGGCATTCACCATAGAAAAGGTTGCTGGTTTGCTGGCATCCAAAATGTGAGCGACAGAGCTAGAGGCAGCAGTGTAGGCGTAGAATGTAGTGCCTATTTCATGAGGCGTCATCGGAAATTGCCCTCCAGGACCATGGGAAGTAAAACAACCCAGTCCTGGGTAACAGTGCTGGGCATCAGCAAAAAATGTTTCATTTGAAACTGTTGAAACCGCTTTGTTAATTGGCGTTGCAGTGACAACAAAACTAAAAGCCAGGAAAAACACAATAATTCTGGCCATTTTTTTGCTGGAACGTCTGAAAAGTGCTATACAGAAAAAAAATCTTTTTTAAGTCTTAAATCCTAACTGCACTTATTAAAGTGAAAACAAGATAATTTTGGCACACCATCAAAATTGTTTAGATTAATAAGATTTTAAATATTTTAAGTGGACACTTTGGCTAACATCACTTTTGTACATCACGACCTTTTTACTGATGTTTATTTCAGATTATCCATTTGTGTATTTATTTAAATTCCAATTGTTTTGTTTTTAAAATATCTACTGTATCTTGAACCTGTAAAGAACTGTAAAATTAAAGGAGCACATCAAGGATGTATGCCTCTGTGACGCACTGACTTTTAGCCTTGTGCAAAGTTATTATTGTGGGCACCCACAAATTAGACGCATTTCTTTACAGTTTCTCATTTTATGTTTTTATCAATTAAATCAAAATGTGTGATAGAGAGGGATTATATATAACATAATAGATTTAAGTAATAGATGCTTTTTTAAAAGAGAAAAAAAAGTTGTACAGAAAATGTTTGAGTTTGCCATTTGAAATTGATGGTGTATTGGAGAAAGCAAAAATAAAAATAAAATAAAAGAGCAGAGATGAAGGAAAAATACTAAAGAAAGATAAATAAATTACAACAAAAAATAATCAACAGAATTTAACAGAAAAATAGAAACATCTTCTCAAAAGGATAAAAGAGGTTAGAAAAATAGGTGTGTAGAGAGATGTAATTGTGAATGGTGTTAGTTGGAGTAAAACAGAGAAACGTTATTCTACAAAATAATGCAGTTCATTTTTGCCATTTGATTTTCATTAAACTATCCGTTAAAAATATGTACATGCTAAGTGTTGTTTTTTCAATTTGCGTTTGGAAAGGATGTTAGGAGAAGATTAAATATTGCAAACTATCAATTCACAATCAAAAGGAAACGATAGAATAGTAACTAAAAAGAAAATGAGATAGCGAATGAGGGAGAAGATAAAGAACTGCATAGGCATGCGCGATGACTGGAGCATGAGTGATGGTTAAAAATGCAGAAAGAAAAACGAAATGTTTGACTTGAAAAAATGAGAATAGACTTAGATTGGGTTCAGAAAAGAAAATGTGGGGAAAAGTGTGAAAGTGGTAAAACACCAAAGAGTGTGATCGATGGCAGCCTATTAGGGTTAGCCCTAGGCGGTTTCTGGATTGTTACATTCAATGCAGAACTCTAGGACCTGAGAAAAAAGAAAGATTGGGATGTGTGTAAATTGTGAAGGGATATCCTGGTGTTACATAAACCTTATGGTGCACTACAAAGCTTTGATCGAGTGAGCAGGAAAAGGATACCCTCACAATATTACGATTGCATTTCATTTGCTTGTTGATGTGAGTTGAGGTCATGGCGAGAAAAATCTTCAACAAAAAGTGTTGCTGACTATGAAATAAAGAGAGAAAGAGAATAGGAGATTTGACTGATTACAATTATGTTGTCGAGGTGATGCAAACAGGAAAAAAAGTTTTAAAGGAGTGCAGATTGAGTTTTTGTGTGTGGTCTCAATAAATGCTTTCTTGTGTGTGACGCAGATCTGATCTTTACAAACTTTCACTTTCAAAATGAGCTCAGCAAGCTTTTTAAAAGTTTAACAGTGATCCAATGAATAAGCGAGAGAGATTGCCCTCCATCATCATCTGTCCGACACCGAAGATGATAATGGTAGCAATCCAGCTGGTGGCCACTGTCATTGAACTGCTGACGACGTGCACAAAGTGGCCCGGGCTTGGGTGTTCAGACCAGCCGACGGGATTGTGAGCAAAAATGATCACCCTGTGCTCGCCACGAGGCAAAGGGATGGGAATGACAAAGGTGCTGTTGTCTTTGGCAAAGTTTGAAGCTAACAAACAAATTGATAGTTAGTTTTAAATTTCAGTGATTAAATAGAAAGTGCTTACTCTTACTCTTGTTGAACAGATGTGCCTGGTTTGAGCCTACTTCCAGACGGTAGATGTCAACTTGAGGCTCAATGTGGCTCTCGTTCAGTTGCAGGTGAATGGAGCCTAGTATTTAAAAAAAGAATTTGAGTTTAATATTAGCCTTCTCTTGTTAACAGAATCGTTTGTAAAACTAACCATCTTTGTACTCCACTGAGACAATTTGCGGTGAGTCTGGAATGCGTCCGATTTTAATCTCAAATGTGTTTTTAGCTTCACCTGTAAGATAAAATTGAGTTAAAAAATTGAGCTTCTTTGCGACAACAAACAATAAACGTTCACCTTGCTCATTATTTGCTCGACAAGTGTACTTGTTGAGTGGCCTGCCTCGCTGGTTGCCGCGCAGGTGATCAATGGAGTTGAAGGTGAGCGTCAGCGTTGAGTAGTTCTCATTATCGGCAATGTTTACTCGAGTGCCAGCCAGACTGCTGGGCAGACGAGAACCAGGCGTGATGGGCTCATGGCCGACGCCGTAGAACCAGCTAATCTTGGCCACCGGATCAGCCGCAACGATGCAGCTAATGTTGACGGTCAGTGGGCCGCCCTGTTGGATGGCCTCCTCGCTAATCCAGATGTACTTGGGCGTCTTCTCGTCAAACTTGGGCTTGTACTGCACACGCAGCACCACTTTCAGCTCCTTCTCGTCAGAAAGGAAGGCGTTTGTTGTGTCTACCTGGCAGGCGTACTTGCCGTCGTGTTCCTTGCTCACATTTAGTATCTCCAGCTTGGAAACAGTGCGCATCTCGTCATTACGGGCTCCGGCCACCTCATTGCGGATGGCGTAGTTGCGATCGGTAGAGAGATCAATGTCGTTGAAAGTCCAGGAGAAGTCAACCGTCGCTTGGCGGTCAGAGGTGGCAATGCACTCCATCTGAAAGCGACTGCCCTCCGACTTGGTGTAGTGAGTCGTTCCGGTGACCACGGTTGGGTTGAAGACGTGCAGATTAAAGCCAGTTGGACTGTTGCTCCAGGTGTGCTGGGAGGTCTAAGTAAAGCAAAACAATTTTTGTTAACACTAAAAGAGGATGAAAAGAGGCCTACAATTACCTTCTTATTGATGCACTTGTACTGGCCACTGTCCCCCTTGACTGGGTTTTTTAGTTCAAGCTTAACGGTGTTCTTCTTGGCAACGACGTAGATTCGGTTTGCCGGGTCGTTGTTGATCTCCCGGTTGTTTGGATCAATCCATGCGACGTGCTCTGACATAATTGAAATAAATAGTGTTGTTTAAAAAAATTCATTTTATCCTCTTTCACTGTTAATCATTTATCTCCAAACATTGACTCACCGCCGTTGGTTCCTCTGCAGTTAAAATACTTTGACTCCGTTGTCATTATGCCAATGTTGGCATTTGGATTGGGCTCAATGAGAATTTTTGCTGATGCCTGGCCGCTGATGAAGCTGAGGAGGACGGCTGCCAGCAGACCCGGCAGGGCTGCTGAGTAAGACCGAAGGGAAAGCATTGTGCCGAGGACGTTATGTCACCAAAAGAGGAGGAAATGTCAATGGAAAATGACGAATCGGAGATTTGTTCCAAGTGAAAGGATTCGATAGACTGTGAGGGGAAAGAAGGAGAGAAGGATAGATCAGTCATCAGATTTGCACGGTAGTTGACATTGGCTGCTGCTGTCAAGGCTGACTGACAAAGCAGGAACAGTAGTTCTCGCGACAACAGCACTACTTCGTTTTGATTAGCTTTTTTGGTAGCCATTTAAACGTGTAGAATCCTCACACTACGCTGCAAATTTCACGGAACGTTAAATTTTAATTTACGCATATTTGCGTTTTGCATTATTCACAACGCTCCATCAAAATAGTCACGAGCTTAGGATCGTTTGGATACCGTCCGCTCTAAATTATTTACCGACCCAAAAACAGACCCTGGCTGACAATGTTGTGAAAAAGTACCGAGTGGTAATGTAGTGACAATTGACTCTCAATTGGCCCAGTGGCAACGTCCTCCCCCGTCTTGTCCTCTGATGCCGCTCTGCTGTTCGACAGATTGTCAAGTGGACCACCACTGGGGACTGACATGGGCCGCACAATAGCAAAAGTGGCCGTTAGCAGCAGTGGATTAGTGTTTGTTGACGCTGTCGCAACATGGTCAATCGATGGTGAATGAGAGCAGGAACAGTAGAACTGCTGGCAGCGGTACTAGACGGTGAGCATTGAGCAGGCTCATTTGCTTCAATTGGATCAAATGCTCTGCACCTCGGCTAATTGAGCAGACCGGGCCGCAGTCAGGCGCACACACACACACACAGTCGAGAAACACAGTCGACCCCTGCAGACCACAGGGACCGAGATGCATTGTAGGGACAATAGGAACATAAGACTGTCTTTCACTGTTTAGTCGATTGCTTTGACAGGCTCACTGAGCATGGCTAAGGCTGAGCCACTGAAAAACCAAACTTCGGCTAATGAATTAATGAGCAGTCTACAGCTTAAACTTGCAGTCCTCTCATTCTCTCGTAAAAGTTGTAGCTTAAATTCAATCCACTATCGAACCACTTACTTATTCATGAATCGGGGGACTTTGAGCTCAGGGTCGATCACATACTGGTGCCAGTTCATGCGGATTTTAACTGCCTTGAAAGCAAGCGAGGATTTGGCATTAGCAGTAGCAGTAGTTGAAAAGAAGATTGGGACATTCTCGTTGCTGTCCTGCTCATCTGGTAGAAGCCACTAACCACCGGACGCTGACGCTGTCTGTCTCGCCGGCATTGACTTCCTTCCGAAGCTTAGAAGCGTTCTATTTGTGCTGCTCTGACTCTAATTGCACTAACCCGAGCCTACTTTTTGTAGTTTGTTTTTTCAATTACGCTCAGCTAATTTTCAGCACGTCAGAAACAGACACACACAGGCAGCGAGTACCCCTGGCGAACATCGCGTGTGTGTTGCTGATCTAAGAGATCTAATCGAAATTAAATTAGAGCACACACACACCGACAGCACCAGCAGACAACATTGCAAAATGGAGGAAAAATAAGTGCAGAGCCGAGCAAATTGATTCACCAAAGGTCGTGTTTGCCTGCTCCCGAAATGGCACTGCATGGTGCATCAGCCACCACCAGTCTTGTAGTATTAGATGTAGTAGGGTACTGCACTTGCCACTGGAGAACTACCTACCCCTGTCTGCATGCACCTCCTAATCCCAAATCCCATCTGGACAAATTATCAGCCAGAACTACTAAGAACGGCGCATTAGCTTCCATGTTCAGTGGCCATTGCCAAGTTGTCATTGCCTGAGTGAAAAAGAGCCCCTTCAATTTGCCCTTTGAGCCAGTGAGTGAGTGATTCGATGAGTCACGAGGAGTCTCAGACAACCAATGTCAAGTGGTGCGGCCCCAGCAGACACAGTGACCGGGTAATTTATGGACCCTAGCTGTGCGGAGCAGTAGTGCTCCCTTACTGCCGGTCTGGCACACTGACTGCATCGTGTTCTGTCACTCATCCAGTCAGTATCTGTTTACCTTGTGGCCCCACGTAGGCACTGCAAGCCTACACCAGTCACGTGACCAGCGTCTGTCTATCGTCCAGTTGGGTTGCCTTCAGCTGGTATACACACAGTGTGTCTGTCCTGTGTGTCTCTATGACTACACTTACATGTACTTATATTCTCACTTGCCGGTTTCAAATAAACGCTGAAACTAGCTCCCCTCTATCCCATCAGTGGCCTACCTGACAGACAATCTGACTTTTGTTCTGTCTCCTTTTTTTCTTCTCTCTCAACGACCTACGCCCAAATGCGTGTTGGGCTTTTCATATTCCTCATTCTGTTTGACTCATTCTCTGTCATTGATTAGTGCTAACTAAGCTTCTACTGTCGCTACTCTTATCTTTCTCTCAGGTAAATTACATATCGTTACATTTCTCTTTTTTCCCTCACTGCCTGACAGCTTGGTAATGACCTTTGCATAGTAAAGGTCAACTGCAAAAAATTTATGAGCTCAGTAGCGTCCGAAGTTGAAGTTGGTGCAATGAGTCAGGGCCGCTCTTTAGGAGTCTTTTGGGAAATTTATGAAATGACTTTTTATGTTTGCCTGTAAGCTTGGTAGTTCACCAAAAAAAATAGAAACCGGGCAAATTTTCTATGCCATAAAACTAGGCAACATCTAAAAGCGGTACTTTGTTATTGCGACCGACACTGACCACCTCATTTGCTGCAAGTCTCTGGAAACGACCAGATAACGAGAATCCGGTTGGTGCCTCCTAACTCCAGCACAAATCTCACGCTCTGCCGGTCATCCCACTATCTACCGTGCACGTTGTTGCTCTCATTACCTGCGAATGCTCTCTTTTGGGTTCCCACAGCATCGTTTTCCACAATGCACAGTTCAACTGTACTCTGTGGGCCGCAATTAATTGTCTGTTTACGTGACTGCCTGATGCTGCGATACTGCCTTCAGTGGAAGCATTTGGGAGCTCGTTACCTTTTTTGTTCCTCTTTCGACCCCCTCGTCAGTGATGATGCTCTGGTTGTAGTGTACATTCGCCTGCTGTCAACTGCTGCTGCCGCCAATGCAGTAGCCAACCATTGCGCAGTAGCGTTGAACTCGCACAGTTTGTGCTGGCTAACTTGTCTGTGATCTTGACCTATTTTTTCTGGTGTGCTTCTTCTCTAAAGCCCAGTAGAACCCCCAATGCTCACTAGGCACATACATGCACACTCACACTTTCTTTTACACTGGTTGTGCATTGGCACACACACTTGGTCCTGGCATGCCCAGAAACCTATTCCAGTGAGCACAACTCAATCTAGCACTTTTGCCTCACAAGTGTGGCGCCAAAACTTGGCAGCCACCTTCTATATAGAATCTGACCTGAAGCATGCCGCTTTCTAGTTAGTTTTACTAAAATAAATTTTGACACTCAATCGAACTCTCAAAACAGAAACGGCAAAAACCTAAATTTAGACTGTTTCTATGTGACGGCGTGTCCGAAACAGATCTTACCGGTTCTTTTAATAAAATTATAAATTAAAATATATTTCACACCAAAAATGTCTGCAGTTTATTTATCAAAAGTACTAAAACAATATTAGTGTTATTATTATATATAACTTTGTTCTAGAAATCTGAAAATGGTTTGGCTCGGCTTTGAAACTAGAGCCTATTTGACTGCACACAAGAGCATACTATACAAAGACTGCTGCGTCTAAGCGCTCCTGGAATCCTTGACATAAATTTTTACACTCCTGTTCGTTTGTGCTGAGAGAAAAATGGGATTCCAACAAAGTGATGCGGTTGCTGTGATTTGCCAGAAAAGTGAAGGAGGGTCTGTAACTCAAGTCGCCAAACAAAAGTACAAAAGTTCAAGGTTTCAAGTGATCCAAAAGAAGAAAATTCTGGCTAAAGCATTTCATTCACTAAACCTTGAAGTACAAAATTGACAAGCAATTTACTTTTCATTCCTAGATCAGAACTACCAAATTGCCAATCGCTGTCATTTGAAGAGGGCAAACACTTATTCAGAAAAAAAATTTGATATTTCTACAGTTGCCCCTTTCACACATTTGAGCCACTTAGCTCTACTTGTCAATAAGAAAAAATATCAATTAAAAAAATGTTTTATTTTTTAATTTTTTTTTGCAAAAATAAATTAGTATTTCTAATAAAAATATTTTAAAATAAAAAAATATATTTTTTATCAAAAACATTAATTGGGCGTCAACAATATATCAAGCAAAAAAAGTTCCTTACAAATGTAGGCTCAAATGGCAAACTGCACTTAGTAAATTGAGCAAGTAAGTGCTGGAAATCAAAAAGCAGACACCACTGAATCTCACCAGTATATGAGATTAAAAGCACGAAACAAAACGCCACTTCTTGAACTGCTGCCTCGATTCTTAAGTTTCCTCACACCACATGGCTAATAAATTAGCAAATTAAAACCTCAAATAAAGCAAAGCTCGCTTTTTTCCTTTTTCATGAACAGTTGGTTTCTTCGAGTTGACGCGTAAAATGTAGAGCACACAACGCAGCAGGAGACAAACACGCACACAGAGACAACACTCTTCAAAACAGTTGACAGACAGTTTTTATGAAGCTTTAAACTCAGTCGGTTCAGTTTTGTCGTTTTCTTGTAGTATCGTTTAGTTAATTCACTGACATGCACTCCCCCACCCGTTAGCAGTGTTCAGCTACTGGTAATTAATTAGAATATTCAAACACACAAAAGTGAAGCAAGGAAGTTCACTGAGCATTTAGGAAAAAACACTTTCTAATACACACAGTACATGGCAGTGGATATATTTATAGCTGCCAAAAAAGGATAGAATAGCAAAGAGAGGAAGTGTGAAACACAGTTTTGAGTTTAGTTTAAATGATGCAAAAATTAAAGCAACGGTGTTTTTTGGCAAAAAAACAGATTTTAGTGGGTCGTTAACGGTTTAGTGAGAGTCTTTTCTATCAAAAAAAGTGTGAGCAATTAAATGCTTTAAAATTATGTTTTTCTACATTTCTTTTAAACTGTCATGTTTTCAAACTTAAAATAATAGTTTTTATGCAAGAAAGTTATGGCTTTTATATTCAGTCAATTACTGTTTTTGTGATATGCAAATATGATTTTTTATTAAGTTATTTTTAGGTAGCAATAAAAGAGCACTTCTGGGCGTGTCAACAGCTTTTGGAACAAGCAGAATATGCAGAGCTTTAACTAATAAATTTTCTTTTAGCTACCATGGCTAAAGTAAATTGAGATTTGTAGAAATAAATATAAAATGGCATTTATATTTTTAGATTAGACAGAGGGTACCAGAGTGGTAGAGATCAAATGGAATTGCAATGTTGGTGATGTTGGCTTTGGATATAAATCAACGAGCAAACTGCTAACGACCGAGAGGGAGAGAGAGATTGGTCATGTCGATAAGGGGACAATTTGGTGACGGAACGCAACATGCCGTCGCCTGGCAATTCTGTTTGCGACAGAATTGGACATCACATTCTCTGGCATCGAGCACTGATCTTCAGCCCTCAGTTCTCTCTGCACCGGCATTCTTTCTTTCCCACTCTTTTTTCCCGTCCTCAGCCGGTGACCACTAGAGTATTAGCAGTTGCCTGACAGTAGCTGTACACTGACAGTTTATTGAAATGTGCCCTGTGCAGCCTTAGCCAGTGGAGACGATGTCGTGAAGGAGGGGGCAAGAAAGACGGCTAATTAACCGTAACCACGATAAACTGGTCTACCAATTGACGGCGGAGGATCGAATAGTCCGACAGCCGCTTCCTTCGCCGAAGGACGACCAAATGGAGCTATTGCGAGCGTTGCGAATGAAGCGTAAACAAGAGTGAGGCACAGAAAGAGAGAAGGAGACTGTTGAGAGCGCACTAGTAGAAACCAATGAAGAAAGACAGTGATTCTACTGGCAGCTATTAAAGAACACTAAACCTCCGCCGATCCGGCCAGAATCCATCGGTTGATTAAATCAAGACAACCCCGACCGACCGACAAAGTCCGACTAGACATAATATTTGGCTAGTAGCCAGTACCACTGGTTCTACTGCTGTTTGTTGTTCGAGGTCACGGGCGCACGAAGGGCAAATAATAAACAGAAAAGACAAGGCACACAGAGAAAAGAATGAGAGAAAGACCTCCCTGGTGGCCGGACAAATTAAGAATAAGTCTCCTGTGTCGGCTTATGTTCAAAGTCAGAAAATGTAACTAATTTTACATTTCAAAGTTGCAAAGCACATTTACCTGACAGTCGTGGAAAAAAGTTGACTTTTTGGATGAGAGTTTTGAAGGACAGAGAGAAGGATAACCCAGAGGTGCACACAACTTTGTTGATGAAAAGTGGTGATTAGGGCGTCGGTATTGGTGTGAAATGGGAAAAAGAGAAAAATCAGAAAAGTCAAAGTGCAAATAGACTGGGTGAATAGGCCCGTTAGAATGGCCTCAAAAGAAATAAGACTATGGGTAAGGTGAATCGGAGCAGATATGCGTGTGAGTGTATGTTTGAGAGAGAGCTCACAGGTATACCGAAGGGGTGAATTGATGAGCTGGGAGTTACTAAAGCCTGAAGAAGACGGCGTTTGAGGATGTGTCAACTGACGAAGAGAAGCTGGCAAAGAAATGACAGACAGCAGAGTTGTATGCTCACTCAATGCTGATGTTCACTTGACTGATGTTTGCAGATGATGCTATTGATGGTATTGCTCTTGGTGGTGTCCTCCTATTGTCGCTCTCTGGTTCAATGCTATGGTACGACTGTGGTGTTGCTGGTAGTGGTGGCGGTGGTGGCGGTGGCCACTCGAAATACGCGCGCAGAAGCGAGTCGAATTGAGCTTGAATTCAGCAGCTGACTGACTGACGTTCACGTTGCCTGCGAGTGTGCCACTGTGTGACTGAAGACTGAAAGCGGCATTGCCTGCGCACACTGCCTGCCTGGTCGAAACAAAACCAAACGAACAGCAACAACAGCAGCAGCAGAGGAAAAGCTGAAGCAGGGACACGAACAAGTCGAGGACAAGAGAGGAAGGAGAGCCAGCACTGGCTCACTCTGAACGTCAGCAGAGATGTACTGCAGAAGGAACAGTGGGGCAGGGTGGCGGTAGAGGAAGGAGAGGGACTACAGGAAAGTGACAAGTGAACCGAAAAGACCGCCGATTCGGACATGGGCACCAGGGGCAACCTAAAGGAGGACAGAGTATATAGCCACCAGTCTGGCCACCATCAAGCGTACCCTACAGGCAAGCTTCTTCAGTGCTGACGTACGAGCCGCACTGAACACCCGAAAAGCCGGCCAGTGTATATGCAGTGAAAAGCGGTCTCTCGGTAAAGGTTAGGCAAAGGTTCCAAGAGGAACAGCAACGGTGCCACTGCAGTGTCCCTACGACGACTGCGCCAAAGACCTAGTTTCTTTCCATTGGCTCAGCAAAATGGGGGATAAACAATTCAGGCTGTTGTTGTTGACTTGTACAAAGTGGGCAAACTTGATGCGACACAGAAGAAGCTAGACACTCAGTTTGAGTCGCAGTTTGTGCTGGTGAGTTGAGAGTGAGTGGGGGTGGGTGATGCTCTGAAGGTGATGCTGTCGTGGCATTGACAGTCAATGAAAGGAGAAGAGAGCTGTAGAGAGCTGACAATTGCTGGGGAAAGCTTCCACTGAAAACAGATGCGGCGGCAATTGCTGATGCAAGGCCGCATCTGCACACACGTCCACCAGTGCACCAGCCATTCTATCTCTCGCTGTGTCCCCATCATCATTGCATTCAGTGCCTGTCCATTCCTTCACCCTCGCTCTCCAAATGTGCTCTCATATAGCTACTCCTCCAGTCTGCCGTTGCTGCTTTTGTCGACCTTGTTCTTGGTTCTAGGTTTTGACTATCTCCTGGCAGATTCTCCCGTTTCACAACCCCCGTTGATAGCAGTAACAACCGCTGAACGTATTGCAACGTCAAATCAGTTTTAGTACTTTTTGTAGCCGGAATTTGGGTTATAGTCCTACTGGTGATGAGTTGCACCCGCTGAGTTGGCACAATAAGCAAGGAAAGAAAAACTTTAAAACACCAAAACACTGGTTGTGGTACAATTGCGACAGATCGATGGTTGGCCATTATAAGAGATGAAAAGAGTGGGGCTAAGAGACTGGCTGGCTGCGTCCAAATCGCCCCGAGAGAAAGTTGTATGGTGCCTGTTCCCCTCTTTCGTGTCTGCCAATACTTTTGGTAAATGTCATTCTCAAGGCTACCTCTCTTTCTCGATGGCATTGATTTAGTCTGTTTAGCCGCTGGTCCGCCCTCTTCGCCTCTAATGCAGACGAAGCAAACTGTCACTGCAAACTGCGGCTGCAACTGTCAGAATTGAGCTCCAATTAAGAGCTTGCAGTTTTCTTTCTTCAATTACTTAAACACACCAGAACACGCTCTCTGGTTTTTGCAGAATCTGTTTGATTGACTGTCAATGAAAAGAAGGAGAAGAAAGCAAACTACGGTGCTGTGCAACCAATTACAGTCAATCTCAATTTAATCTAATTAAAGACTGTTTCTATTTCTTCTCCAGTGGTCCTCTTTTCTTGCTTTTCTAATTCAGGTCTTTTTGTCGTTTTTTGCTAACCCTTAACTGGTCTCTCTCCTTTCTTTCTGTCCTCGTCAGTTATCGGGTTAATTAGCGCACCAGCTGAGCAGAGCACTTGCTCTAGTGAACACTTTGCTGTTTAATTGCTCTTTGCGGTGTGGCAGCAGTTCAATTGGCGGGAAGACGGGCACTGAAGGACACGATGAGTGCTAGTAGACAGTCGGTTAACAGACGGGCCACTTTTAGCGGGAGAACAAAGACAAACAACAAAGAAAGAAGAACTGAAGGCCACTCTAGCAGCAACCGATCCAGTTGGATCATTCCTAAAAGATTGTAGCTGCGTAATAAAACATTCCCATAGAGGGGACAGCACTGCGTTTTGTTTGTGCTTTCGTCTTTTGCACAGTAGCCTGAACTGCAAGTGAACAACGTAGGCGACTCAGATGCAACGGTTACCACTTTCTGGCAGCTGGCATTAATTAAAATAATGGGCCAATCTTAGTGCATTAGAGAAGGAAAAAGTGATCAAAATGTCAAGCACTCATTTCTACAACTAGTGCTGCTTTTAATAAAGCCACCAAGCTAGTGGCTGCTGGCGATGACTGTTAAAGGTCAGAGATGTGTGCCCACTATTAGACCAATAAAATAGTTACAGGAAAAATGTTTTTCATCGCAAAAGAGCGGGATAAACTATTTAGAGGTTTCAGAAGAACTGTATTGCTGTTATACCTCGTCTTACTGCTATAAGGTGTACTTATACTTAGTGACAAAACTAAAGTTGGGAGTTTATGAGCGATTAAGCAAAGTGAAAAGTTGACTGCAACAGGACAAAAGGTGAAAAATGGCTGTTGCTAATTTTGGTTATTTAGAGTCCTGAAGTGTAATGAAAAAGTAGCAAAAAATATACTTACATTGGATTTGTTAGGGTAAATGTGGTAGTTTTGCTGAGATGATTTATGTTCTACAAGAAAAAAACATATTTTTTGATAAATGAAATAGCTTGTTGTAATAAGATTATTGAGATTAAGTGTAGGCAAAAACACCAGAGATGATCGACAACAACTTACCAGTGTAGAATATTAGTTAAAAGTTTAAAAATTATGTTTCAAAGTTTAAATGATAAAGATAATTTTATGTTTTATCAACATTTCAGAAAAAAGTTAAATAAAGAAAAATACATTATATAGATGATATCTCAACAAAAACTGTCATTTGATGTTTACGCATAAAAATCAATTAGAATTTAGTTTTTCAGGTGCAATCTTTTGCTTGATCTTTATCTCGGTACCTTGTACAATGCTGACTTTAATAAATTAAGCAATAAAAAGAAAACAAGATTACAGTTGGCAAACAATTTCAATCACAGGTAAAAAACTTTTCCAGCACAACGAGATTGAAATGTCAGAAATGTGAAGTAGTAAAGTCAAGTTCAAAGTTAGTTTTCTGTTGTTCCTTGTCGAATGAGTGATGAGAGAAATCTTTTTTGTTAGAGATAAAAAACTCTTATCTAAGTCACATAGAAAGCACTTTAATTATGCGTTGATTAAATTAATGAATGACTTTTTATGAAGAGGGTCTGTGAGAGTACTTGGTGGAAAGAAAAAAACAGTAGAGCTGACTTTTGTTGCAAGTTGGGCGTCTCGTTTTCTGAGTCACAGTGAGCACAGTTAGTCAGCAACGATGTGCCTCCCGTGATGAGACTTCCTTCCTTCCTTGCTCCAAACAAGTGGTGATTAGCCAGTGCTCTGGCTACTGTCTCTGTTTCTGCAGAGCAGCTGCTGACTGACTTGAATTGTGTTTACTTCACACTTCTTGACGCCTTTAGACGACAGCGATGACTGTGGCGCAAGAAGACAAAAGGAATCGAAGCGAGGGCACACGATATGTTGCGATTGCAAAGTGGGGGCAGTGAAAACAGTCCCTCGTCCTCTCTGTGCGTATGCTGATGCAGAATGTGTTTGTGTCTGCAGAATTGAATGGAAACAATGCTGAGACAATGCAAATTGTGCCCTCTCTCTCTCTCTCTCTCTCTCTCTCTCTCTCTCTCTCTCTCTCTCTCTC